>Ga0325411_1007284_pt1 | contig 12068 bp, 8 predicted proteins | sample PopdelMetagenome_13_FD_206181 | JGI IMG/M metagenome (GOLD analysis project Ga0325411, IMG submission 206181) | Populus deltoides microbial communities from Bellville, Georgia, United States - Xylem-PdIQD-R4 | ecosystem: Host-associated > Plants > Phyllosphere > Stem > Wood/Secondary xylem...
AGACTTCCTCAATCTTCGTGAAAGACCATCAACTCCATGACTACATACACAGCAGCACCACCACCAACACCAGATTGGGACCCATCATCGTCCTCAGATGAAGAATCGCCGCCATCTTCCTCGCTAACATTCGACAAGGAACGCCACGTGGCCTTCTTGGAGATGATGTACCATATGTTACCTTACCATTACCAATCACAGGAGATCAACCATCTCACTCTCGCCTACTTCGTTATCTCCGGTCTCGACATCCTCGGTTCCCTTGATCGCGTAATCTCTTATTATTTAGCCTAATTGCTCTTAAAACATATAATACATTTACAATTTGGAAGATAATTTGGGTTGCTTTCGGGTTGGATTTCGTTGCAAGTTTGATTTTTTTTACTCTCTGTCATTTTGATTTAAAATTTCGATAAAATTAATGGATTGCTTGATGTTTTACAGTGATTTAAGAAATCGGTTGTGTTTTTTCATGTTATAGGTTGACAAAGATGCGGTTGCTGCTTGGGTTTTATCTTTGCAATCTAATCCTGGAGATAAAGCTGAATTGAACAGTGGTACGAACTTGATTGCTAATAAATCTTGTTGAATTCGATTACTATGATCACGAATAACCATAATGCTTAATTTTTAAAATGGCTAGTTAACGATTACAATGAGCTGTTGGATTGTTGCAGGACAGTTCTGTGGGTTTTGTGGCTCTAGATCTTCTCAATTTTCCTCGGACAATGATGGGGTGTGGATATACAGAGTTAAACTGTCCTATAGGCTTCTTTTTTTTCTCTCACTAATCCTTGCTCTGAAATGTTTATTATGTTTCTGCAAGAAAACTTATGGCATTAGTGCCCATATACTTTTGTCCTGGATATAACTTATGATGTTTGATTTGCCTGTAGATTTTAATTCAGAATCACAGCCATTTGGCAAGCACGTATTGTGCCCTGTCTATACTGAAGACTGTTGGCTACAATTTGTCAAATATCGACTCCAAATTAATATCCATGTCAATTAGAAACCTCCAGCAACCTGATGGGAGGTATGTGATAGGGTTTTTTACTTGAATATTCTGCGCTTGCTATATTTTCTGCAATACTATTGCTTTTTAAGTTTGCTCTCTCTGATCCTGATGGATAGTGCCTATATTATGTGAATCTCTGTTCGAGAATTATGTTTTTGATCCACCTCAGTCAAGAACTTGATTAACCTTTCGGCTTAGTTCCACTCTTCTGTTTAATTTTTCACCCCCTTCTTTACATATGTAACTTTACTTTCTGGAGATCACCCAGAAAAAAAAAGTAGTGTATTTTGGCATTGAGCTGAAATGATGTCTTATAACCCTTCTATTTTTTTTCAATCTTTTTGTTATTTTGCAGCTTTCTGCCTATCCATATTGGAGCAGAGACAGATCTTCGATTCATATATTGTGCTGGTAAGGGGAAGAAAACTTTGGGCTGTTCATGAGGCTGCTTAAAGTGATATAATATTCCTATAGCTAATTGATGTATCAGCGGCCATCTGTTTTATGTTGGAGGATTGGAGTGGCATGGATAGGGAAAAAACCAAGGAGTACATCTTCAAATGCCAGGTATATTTGTTCTTAGTGAACTTCTTTTCCGTTATCCATCCCTCTGCAATTCATTTTGCACTTTTGATAATCCCTGTGATAAATGTATTTCATGTTTACTTACAAGTATTGCTGCTCTTTTCAGTCATATGACGGTGGCTTTGGGATGATTCCTGGTTCAGAATCTCATGGTGAGTTGCAGAACATTCTTATATGGTTGGTAGATCCTCTTTAAAAAATGTATATCTAATGGGATAGTTGATTTGCATTTCATTGATACTGTTAGTTTCTGCAACATATACACAAATTCTAGTTTTAACTGATAGTGTTTTTCTTCTTTTTGCTTTGCACCTCTATTTTTTTTGGGTCCAACATCTGCTTTTAAATTTTATTGCATTTGGCGGTGATCTTATTGTGTTATTGTAATCATCTATAAAGTTTTACTGAGAAATCTTTATAAACGAGCTTCTGTTTATACGACCTTGTGAGCTTGCTTCTTTCAATGCTATCTACCAATAATTTTCATCTTAGTGGGCAGGTGGAGGAACTTACTGTGCAGTTGCTTCTCTTTCTTTGATGGGATTTATTGAAGATGATGTCCTGTCAAAAAGTGCAGCTTCTTCCATCATTGACATTCCATTGTTGTTGGAATGGTGCTTACAGGTTTACTTGCTTCATCTGATCTCTGGAATCATTTCAAAGCATCAAAACTAGACCTGAACTTGTAGCTCTTAGAATTTAAACATGTAAACAATGGACTGACACTGTAGTTTTTAAGGACTAGAGAACTTGTAAATGACTAAATGCTTGTGAAATCATAACTTCCATTTGCTCCCTCAGATATTTCAATTTTCTGTTTAACTTTTGATACTTTAAGGTCTTCCATCATCCGTGGCTGTAATTTTGACACTCTTTCCTCTGCTTCAGAGACAAGCAGCTGACGGTGGATTCCAAGGGAGAGCTAACAAGCCTAGCGACACATGTTATGCATTTTGGTAAGTGTAAGAACACCTTCCTGAAGTTCCACGTTACAACAGGCTTTTCTTCCGTGTTTTGACATGGGAAACATGCTTTGCACAGGGTTGGGGCAGTTCTGAGGATCTTAGGTGGATCCAAGTTGATTGATGGAACAGCTTTGCGGAGATTTTTGCTCACTTGTCAATCTGAGGTACTGGTGCTTGTCCTTCCAATTGGTCAAATTGCATGTATTTCATGTATGATATTGTTAATTTAGTTTTCTCCTATGGGCTGTTATTATGTATCCTCCGCATGTGTTTAATTGTGGGTCTTCCTTGATACACTGAAAAATGGAAACTGCTTGACTGGTGATGAAAGCTGGCCAGAATGGAGGATATATTTGTTACTTACTGAAAACTCCCAGGGGAAACCTAAATTTGCAGTTCTGTCAAAAAATCAAAGATGTAGAGGTAAAAAGTACAGTGTGATGCATAAGATGTCAAACCAGCGACCAATCATGGTCATATATGTGAATTGTCAAGTGCCATGGGAATAATTTCTTAGTTCTCCCTTGATACATATCTACTAGGTGATGATATTATTTTTGGATTCTAATGTTCTTTTGCTTAAATTGTTCCTGGACCAGTATGGTGGTTTCAGTAAATTCCCAAATGAGCTGCCAGATCTATACCATTCCTACTATGGATACACTGCACTAAGTCTTTTGGAAGAGCCTGGCCTTAATGCACTCTCTGTTGAGCTTGGAATAACTGGTTTTGCTGCGCTAGGAATTTGACGTCATTATCATGTTTTTCTTATTGTTCGCAATGTTTTCTGAATTTGTTCATCCATATCAGATTGACGATAGATGTTCTCATTTATTCAAAGTAAAAAGAGATGTTTTTTTTTCTTTGTTCAGTGCATATTGCCATTTGTCTATCCATTTGAGGCATCTCATCGGATTCATGTATTTTTTACTCTTTTTTTTTCCAAATGTGTAAGCTTAATCATATACTAGAATTGTTGTGACTTACTAGACTAAGAGCAGTCTCTTGGCGTGTCAGAAATTTGTCCCGTCACCATGTTTGTCTTTCTTAGAGGCCGGTTGCATGTGACACTGCTCGTAACTTAAAATGGCAAGGACTGTTTTTTTATTACTACTTACCTCTGGTTGGTCTTGGCGCCGAACAGATGCTTGTGAAGTCGTGTTTAGTGAATGAAACAAATCATTCATCAATAAAGAATTACATGTTGAGATGAATTCTGTTGAGTGATTGACACTCCGAGTGCACATTGTCTCTGCAAGGTGCTACTTCTCTGAAATCTTAGATGAGAATGACGATATCAGAGTTTCGCCGTACTTGAAAAGAAAATTTCCACCAAGAAAAAACTGAAATTAGTGGATTCAACTGGCAGCACGCTGTCTGTCGATGCCAATTACAGTCGAGTCGTTGATGCAGCGGTTTAAGTGACTTTTAGCTTTTGAGGATGTGGAATGCTGGTTAGATTTCGTATGTTATTCTGATCATCATATATTTGTTTAGATTAGATCAGAATGAAAACTAGTTAGTGCTGTGACGCTGATCTTATTTAGTTTCCCAAAAGGGCTCTTATCCTGTGGGGTGTGGGGCCAGGTTGGGGTAGTAGCTAGCTCACTACTCACTGATTACACGGGTTAAGCTCGCACCATTCATGCTAAACAATGCTTGGTTCATTCGCCTGGGTGCAGTCTATTAGTACGTTTGCCAATCAGCTTGTATTTGAGCCATCTCCTCCCCTTACCAAGAAGTCACGACTCCTAGTTCCTCTCGGACTGCAATAGCAGCGTGGCCCAAATAAATCTATATGTATGGAAAGTAGATGCCTCCGAAACCTCATGATTGAGCCACGTTTCTCTTGTAGCATTTAATGGATAAAGGCGATGCCCGATTTGATTCTCCAAGCCAAGGTGGCGACCTTTCGGCCTAATCCCACGAGACATATTCACGGGTAAATGGCCTCTATGTTGTTACGAAAAAACCCAGGAAGCGTCTCACCAGTCACAAGCACCTCTTTTCTCTAATTTTGTCGTTTTTTTGGCTGGTCACCCTTATCTAGGCATCTATATTAGACTCCCTGGCCAACCAAAACTTTCATTTGTTTTGATTCTCAGATGTTAATCCGACGGTCTAGATTAATTTGTAAGAAAGGCTGGTGGGGTACATACAAATTGCCTCGCAACAAAGGAATCCAAGATCAGGACATGGCACTAATGTCAGTTTATGTATTTGCCATGAGCACGGAGAGAAAGGAAACAAAACATGGAAGAAAAATAAATAAAGAAGTGCATGGTCTTGAAAGAATTCTTACAGTGCCTTTTGGACAAAAACATCAGTAGTACCACCACTCACCAGAATGATTACAGATATCAGACAGCTCAGAGATTCATGACGAGTGAAGACAACAGATTACTCCCTCAAGACCCCCACTTGCACTTGTCCAACTTTTAACATTATACTGCAGAGAGTGTGTCCAACTCCCCCACCCACCCGAAGATTTTTCAGACATTGCAAAAGGGTTTGGCAAGGTTAACCTTCTAACACCATCCCATAAAAAGATTAAAGAAAAAGAACTCCTAAAAAGAAGACTAAAGTTGGTTAATAGAAATACATGGGGGAAAAAAAAACTATCTCGTTTTACTTGATCACGGAGATCTAATGAAAGAAGGAACTTTTCTTGGCTGCTGATTTTGATGTTGAAGGTGAAGTAGCAAGAGGAAGTACCTGGGAAGTGCTTGACTGGTAGTCTGGTAGTTGATGATTTTGTTCGTTAAGCTCTCTTTCTTTGTTCCTGTCAATAATGATGGTGATAAAAGGCCCATCGTCCTCATCTTTGTGTGAATTTGAACTAGCAGGTATTTTGGTATGATCCTGAGCAAAAACATCATGCCTTTTGACCTTCTCCCCTGCTTCTTGCATCAATTTCCTTCTATGTAGTTTCTCATCCGCATCCTGTAAGAACTTGAATTTTGGAGGTGGTGATGATCTTATCTTATTGAACTCTGCATCTTTTGACGATTCAAAGAGATGATTGAATCCAATCTGATTATAGCTAGGAGTAAGAGGAGGTGTGAAAAATGGTGGAGAAGAAAGAGGGGTTAGATATGGAGTCTCCACAGTACGAAGCAAATCACTTAAGCTTCTACTTCTTGATCCTTTCGCACTCTTAGGATCACCTCTAGACCTGCCATCTTCAGACTCTAAGTCCTCCTTTGTTTCTTCAACAATTGTAAAGAGAAATCTTGGTGGACCTGAGAGACTATGCAGCCTCATGAGCTCTGTCTCCACATTATCATCACTCCAGGGCCGGAGCAATATATCTTTGCTTGTATTAATATTGAGCTGGGATTCTTGCTCGTGTTGGACAAGTGCATCTGTTATTCTCACTGATGAACATAGTTCTTGATTGTGCCTTAAAGAAGATGGCTTTCTTAAACAGAACATAAAGAAGAGCTCTCTCGCTGGGCTGCTGTAATCATCTCCAATCTCTTTGTTAGCAAACCTTTTCTTCCACCATAACAAGTAGTAAAGCTCAGCAACAAGGGCCAATAAAAGGCAACCAAAAACTATACTCAAACCAAGCCCTACGCTACTCAAAGATTTCATCTTCTGTCTCGAAAACACATGAAAACTGCTTAAAACATCCAATCAATAACTACTAAAGAGCCAAGAACCAACAGAGAAGTTACCATAAATAACTCGAGAATCACCTGTGGTACTAAGCCAACAAAAGAAACCCAAGATAAACAAAAGCTTATCAAGAGCTACTGAGCAGTCTCAATCTGCACTGAACAAAAGCCAGGCCAACAGCACATCAAACTCCCTGCTTCTCTTCAGCAAATGCTTTAACCAGTATACCAACTCTATCTGCCATTAACAAAGCCCAAAAAGAAAAAACACCCACCTCCTAAAACCAAACCAAAAGGCTCTCTTTCTCTGAAAATCACAATCACAAATCATGAAGCATGATTATAAAAGTTTTTTTTTTATTCGACAAACCAATGAACTAAACCACACAGTTGTGGATAATTACATATTTAGCTAAGCCTCCAGGACACTTGAATAGTTGTACATTAGTAAACAAATGAGGCGGTTTGAATTTGTGTTTTAAAATTACTTTTGAAAAGCTTACTTTATAAGAATATCAAATACACTTTTAAATTGTCTTTGGAAATATGATGGAGATTGAGGTTTGAATGAAGCATAAAAAAAATATGAAAAAAAAACTCATTATTTGAAGTTGCGATACAATACAACTTGTGTTTCATTATTTTTAAATTATTTGTTTATTTAAAATTAATTATTTGTTTATTTTTAAATTACTTTAATATAATATATCAAAAATAATTTTTTAAATAAAAAAATATTTTAAAAAACAAATATTACCCGTAAATTCAAGCTAATAAAAACATATCATCGATGGACGAGGCGGAAAGGAAGTCGGCTATATTACTCGCTAATTTATGGCTTGACAGGACACACTCTTCGAGGGATGCTCACATGGGATCGCAAATAAAAGGAAACTGATGTGTCAATGATGGACATTTTGTTCTCTCTTACCGAAATACCCTTGTTCTACTCTCGGAGTTTTTCTTAATATCCAACAATACAAGGAGAAGATTTTGAGAGTGAAATATTAAAAGAATAAGATCTGAGAGTGTGGTGTTAAGCATGTGAGAAGATATTCCAGAGAGAAACCTCAAAGGTACTTCATAAAAGTTGAAAAAAATTACAGATTTTGGTAGATCCCAATATAAATAAATTTATTTTCAAATAAATAAGATTATAAAAAAAATAAATGGTTTAAAATTGAGATGAGAGAACAACTAACAGTAAGAATAATTTTAAATTTAAAAAAATAGCATAAAAATCAATATTTTTCATCCTAAAAAATTTCTTTACCCCTCCTCCCCCACTCTCTCCAAGGTTTAATACATAAGCCCTTCAAATCTTAACCTCACTTGAATTTTTTTATCATTATTTTACATGATTATTTGTTTTTGGTTTCAAAAATATTTTTGAAAAAAATTATTTTTTAATTGTTTTTATTATAAATTAATTTTTATATGTTTTTGTATCATTTTAATATGTTAATATCAAAAATAATTTTTAAAAAATAATTACTACTATATTTTCATTTCCAAACACACCGAGTAAATGAGATGAAAAATTACAATGATAATACCCTTACTCTCGCACCAAACACTCTCTTGGAGGAGGAAAAAAGGGAAATAACACGGATGGCACTCAATTCTTGGAGCTTCCACGAGCATAAGAGGGAAAATCGAAATGTGATTTGGGCATTGCATAAAACTATTTTAATGCTTTACCTAGAAAAGAAAGTAGTGTCACCTTTGTTACGCATGAGTTGCTTCAAAATGATGGGAGTTGAGAGGTCCTCTGATTGTACTGGCCCAGCAACTCTTAAAACGACCTCCCATCGCATGAAGCTTGATTGATGGTTCATTTCACTATTGAAGCTGTGATGATCACCATCATTACGTTATGGAAATGGTGGTATCCTTGAACCATTTTACTTTCCTGTGGGCGTTAGGACATCATTTCCTTCGAAAGTTTTGTAAGAGATTATTACTTTAATCACATGGGATTTGTGAAAATCTATCTGGGAAAGGGTGGGATACCTGATGGATCTATTGTAACTCAAGCCCAAATTAGTTGAGAAGTGTTTCAAATTCTTAATCATATTGTTTGTTGACATATATGACATGAATAATGGATGGATTAACAATGAATCTTGTCTCACACGCGATTACATGGAACTTTAATCCCTCAAAATGATTATTTTCTTTGAAATTACTGGAAACCAAGTCCCATGCTTTCATTTAATGTCTGGTTTATTGTCAAATGACTTCCATGATTGATTGTTTGATGACTCTGATAATGGGCTTCCTCGTCTTAGCCTACGCTTTTTGCTGCAACACAAAGGACTCGTGGGCTTGGAAGTTCATATATCTGTAGGCCTAGGCCCGGGTGTCAAATGACCCAGTAAGATGTTTCGTGCCTTGAATCAATCTGAAATCTGAATTCTAATCTATCCATTGGAAGTATTTTGCGCTGACAAGCACAGCGTACATGCAACTCAAATTAACAAATGACTGGCAGTACAAAACTCTAGAAAAAATGGTAGTTCAAACCATACGACCGTATAACTAATCCAGGCCATAAAATTAATGACTTGCCAGAAAAAAATGATTTGCCCTAAATTGGTCATCAATGATAACGTTAGCAGCTTGCTTACCATGTCAAATTTCTCTGTGGTTCACCAGAACCCTGTAGCCGAGAGGTGTCAGATTTTGACATTCGACCAGCGTCATTCGTGTGTTTACACGTGGGGATAAGGGATGCAATCGAATTTTCGAAGCTGGTTGGTATGTCTTGAAAACTGGTCCTGGAGCCTTGAGTAAATATTTGATCTAATTTCCCTCGATCGGGGGCACCATAGGACCACGATGAAATGGTAGATTAATAGCCCGGCAGAAGCTGCTATAATACCAATAATGGCAATTGTAATTGGAGAGAGACCGAAAAGGTGAGGGGAATTGTCTTCCATGGTAATTAAGATGTTTCTGAATTATTTTAGGACCAATAAAGCATATAATTTGGCTTCTCATCTATGTGATGTTCGTCTCCGGAGGCGAGTCGTGGGACAATTTTTCAAGCATGCGCGGCCAGATGCGTACTGTCTTGTAGTTATATAGGACAACTTGTGTATAGTAACCCGATGTTTAAATACATACCGAAGATAAAAGTAATATTGCATTAATGCGGTAGAGGAGTAATTAAGTATTTGATTAGGATTGCTGATGGATTAAAGTTGAGGTGCTATTTCCATCTGCTAATTGCATTTTTGATCGATAATTTCATCCAAATCATCAAAAACATGAACTTGGTGCCACTCTTTTTGTAAGAATAAATGCTAGCCACCAATTCGATGCCCAACATTGGAACATAAATGAAGAGGTAGGGATGCTCTCCCTATAACTAGGTTACATCTCAACTCTTTGACGCGTCATGCGAGGAAAAGAAAATGTAATTCAATAAAATTAAATTAAATGATACACTTATAAGGTATATTGTGAGAGTGTGCAATGTGTTTATTCATATTAATAGTAAGATTGTTAATTAATTGATCTTATATGCATTAATTTGTAATTCTCGTATTGTTAATTTAGTGAAATTTTTATATGTTTGTCCGTGAATATAGTCTAAATATTTAGACCATGTCAATTATATTGTCTTATTTCTCATTTTATAATGTTCTATCTTACTTCTACATATCGCAATCGATCCTAACATTTTTTTTTTTCTAGTTCTGGGAAAGGTGAGGAAAACACGGTTATTGGTTGAATTTATTCACTTGAAAATAGCATCTTCAATTATATATTCATAATATTCTAAAGTTTAAACCAGTATTAACGTGGGAGACTGAGAGTTAGCTAGTTTAACTAAAAATTATATATATGTATGTATGTATGTATTTTCGTCAAGATATTTTGTCTGGATGCACAGAGAAATTAAACCAATTTACCATCGTTTTAAGGTTGCCTGCCATTCGTTAGCTATCTGTTGCTTAGGACCAAAGGAATTAGGGGAACCCTGCTAGATGATGTAATCAATACATCACACTTACGTCAAGAAATTCCTTGACCTTCTGTCAGAATTTTTCTTAGAAAAACTTTTATATGAGAAAATAGAATAAAATACTAATATTTTGGACAATTCTAATCAACAACTGGAGAAGCTCAGTAGGTTGGAACGTTATCACAGGGTCGAGGGTTGTGGCTCTCCCTCTAGCGTCCTTGTTTTTTATGTTGTTTTTGGTTTTTTTTAAAAAAAAAACGAATTCTTGAAACGAGACGTTTCAAGTTCTATGTTTTTTAAGCATAGAGTAAGAAATTGAATTAGACTACATCCCGTTGCTTAAAACCTTGGTACTAGCTCCTGGGGATTGAGAATGAAATCTCTCCGGCGCGCGGGAGACAAGGAAGGGCGTGTGCCTAGTACTCGTAGACTAGCAAGCTTTATTGAATGACCAATCTTAGCAATAACCATGCGTAGAATATCTTTTGCTTTCCTATCTGATCTTTCTAATAGTCTAATCTTGTAAGAATGTATTGATTCATGGGTCAATTTTTCTAACCCGTAACTCGAGTTTATTACTGAATAGACTTTATTTATATCATGTTGTATAATTATGCTAAAAACCATAGCCTAATGATATGATAACAAGCACAATCAACTTGACCATGAATGTACAGCAATCTCAAGTCATATTCATTTGAAAAATATTCACATGTCACTTTTATTCTACACTCTTCGAAGCTAAAATTCCTAGAGAAAATAAGACAAGCTTGCGTAGTCACACAGTTTACATGGCACGAGGATGCACAACAATGCCTCGTAATACACCTACGCCTCGGTATGGCTCTGATGATCTCTCAGAACCTAAATCCCTTGCATTCAAGAAAACTTGCTGAGAATGCTTGGCATCGGTGCGACACATGGGACAACTGGAGTGTGAGTAGAGCCACATATCGATGCATGCCACATGGTAAGAGTGCAAGCATTCCGGCAATTCACGTAGTTGCTCTCCTTCTTCAAAATCACCCAAGCAAATTGCGCAAGTTCCATTATCACCTGTCAAGCCTGTATCCTTTCGGTACTCATAGGATGGGATGACTTGGGCTGTAGAATTCTCGAGAATTGTTTCGTTCACATGGAGTTGTGGCTCTTGTGGGTTAGGCCTGTCCCGGTATCGGCAGCACCAAGTCATGACGAGGCAGTGGTAAATTGTTGCCACAATAGCTGCTGCTCCAACCCCAATTAGAAGAACGGCAACTTTGGAATTAAGGTCATCATTATCGTCGTCTGACATTGTTGAATAATGCAAGCTAAGTGCAACTGTTCAGAAGAGGCAAATTAAAGAGAGGCGATGAATTCAAGATAAACACCTTGTCCATGTGCGCGGCTAATTGTAATATTTATAAGAAATTATGCGGAGAATACAAGAAAATCATGCTGTCCTATTTGCAGTTGTGTGATCAAGTCTAGCAACTGCAAGATTTAATCACGATTACAGCTGAAAATGAACCAGATTCTTCAGTTTTGCACATGCAAAAACTTGTCTTAGAAGACATTGATAATTGGCATGGAAAATGTTTTTCTTCTTTCTTTGTTTTTTTTCCACCTTGGCATGGGTAATCATAATTCATCTACCTAGACAGCCTGCTAAAGTCAGGAGAGGCTCATTTGGGCAATTGGCAAATGCAAAAGTAACATGGAAAAGTACCACAACGCGAGATTAAGTAAAAAAAAATGGCATTAACTTTGGAGCTAGGCTGGTGATTGTGGAGCTTCCACTGAGCTAAAACCTCATCATAAGGTCACGCAGGTAGTATCTAGGGGAAATTTATGGAGGGAACCCAACAAACAAGCATGTGCTCGAGAAAACACATCTATTAATTTCTTTCTTTACTCACGTGTCTTTT
>Ga0325411_1007287_pt1 | contig 12065 bp, 10 predicted proteins | sample PopdelMetagenome_13_FD_206181 | JGI IMG/M metagenome (GOLD analysis project Ga0325411, IMG submission 206181) | Populus deltoides microbial communities from Bellville, Georgia, United States - Xylem-PdIQD-R4 | ecosystem: Host-associated > Plants > Phyllosphere > Stem > Wood/Secondary xylem...
TGGTTTAACAAAACTAATCAATTAATCTCTATACAAATACATATTTAATTTTATATTTATAAATCCTCCCATAACCTGGTTTTCCCATCAATTTCATGTTGTTCTCTAATCTATTTAATTGTTTTTTATTTTTAGAAAAATAAAAAATTAAAAGAAGAATTAGATAAGACGAGAAAATTTGATGAGTGAATAATGCTTTTTTTTAATAAATAAATAAATAAATAAAAATAGCACAAAATTGAGAATAATCGACACTGGACTACCTACTTGTAATTATTTTTTATACCACAAGGATTAATAATTCATTTCAAACTACAAGGACCAAGTTAAACTTTAACCCAGCCCGCCCCCTCCCTACATCATAAAAAATTGTTACCAACTATTGAAATTTAAATCTTATCTCATTGAAAAAGTTATCAAATAGATAATCATTTCAGACTATTTGGTTTCATCGTAACAGAGAAAAAAATAATTTGATTAGATAAATAATTTATGTATTTTATACTAGGCTTTACACATAATTATTTTTTAAATTTTGATTTTGTTAAAATTAAAATAATATTTTTTTTTATTTTATATATAAAAATTTATTTTATAGTAATTTTAATTAAACATGTATTTTTTAAAATTTATTTTTTAAAAATTACATCTATATATATATATCAAACTACCGCACTATCAAAATAATGTCTTTTATCTCATGTGATGACAAATTCAAGAAAATCACCGAACATATTTCCTCAATAAAATTAAGATAATAATGTGATGGCTGGTTTAAGGGCAGGATGTGATTGTTTTTTAATATATTTTTGATTTAAAAATATATTAAAATAATATTTTTAAAATTTTTTTAACACTATTATATTAAAATAATAAAGAAAATAATTTGTTTTTTAAATTAAATTATAGCAACCCTCGTCCTCCCCTAAAACCCTCGCTTCTCTTCTTCCCTCGTGACACTCGCCTAAGTAAACCTCAAAAGCTCTTTCTCTCTAAACAAGAAGCAAAAAAGAAGAAAATGAGTGTGTCAATGGAGTTGTTATCTGCTGGCTGTAGTACTTTGCCCTTGAAAAGACCCCCTTTCTGTTCATCTTCTTCAATGGCTTTGTTAGCTCCATCTTTAAAGTTCAAATCTTTATTGCTTAAACCTAGTGGTCACAGATTGTCTTTTGAATCTTCAAGGGCTTTTGTCCCAAAAGGGCTTGGTGTTGGTTTTCTTTCTGGGAATTCGTTGAATCGACCAATCGTGGCATTTGCTGCCTCTCACGAGGATTCTGTAAGAACTCCCATTTCTGTTCTTTTGATTGTCTCTACTGTTTTCATTTTGAAATTTGATTTCTTTTTGAGTGAATTTCATGTGTTTTTCAACTGGGTCTCTCTGTTTTTTGAATGTTGATTTTGAGTTGGATGTTAGTGTTTTTTGCTGAACGTGAAAAGGCTGTATTATTTGATTAACACTGAAATTTTTATGGTTTGACTTGGTTTTGAATTTTAATCAATTCCATCTTGTCCGTGCCAAATTTTAAAGCTTTTTGTATCTTTTTGCATTTTAAGAGAGATTTTTAAAACGAGTTCTCATCAATATTGAATTGGAGTGAGATATAAATGGGTTCTCTCTTAATTTTTTTTTTCTTGCGGGCAATATCTATAAGCATTCAAAGATTGAAGTGGAAAAGGAAAGCGAAGATAGAAAATTAGGGGGCGAAGAATCAGAGGAAGTATGGAAACAGACACTGGAGTCATTCAAAGAACAAGCTTTGAAGTTGCAAAGTGTTTCACAAGAAGCATATGAGATCTACTCAAAGAAAACCATGGTTGTTTTGCAAGAAACTTCAGAGACGTTAAAAATTCAAGCAGAGAAGGCAAAGAGTGATTTGGGCGAGCTAGCAAAGGAATTTGGTGAAGATAGTATACAGTTACTCACGGTGGCTACAGAGAATTCTCCAGAATCAGTGAAGGAGGTTGTTGAAACATTAACTTCCTCGACTGATAATTTGAACGATGTTTCTAAAGTCCGCGATTTCCATCTTGGAATACCATATGGTATGAGTGGTGCGCCACAGGAATTCATTTATACAAATTTGTTGAATGGGCCTTCTTTGTTGTAAATTAGAATTTGTTAGGAATAGCAACACCCATGTTATTAACTGAATAGGTAAGGATTTTATGTGAATTGCCCCCCCCCCCATCAACTTCCACTTTGGTTATTCTGAACTGGTAATGGCCTTTTAGTGTATTTACTTTTTTAAATGGCTTCAATGTTTTTTTATGTTATTGCCTATGCTTCACAGGTTTATTACTTTCTACTTCTGGATTTCTCTCATTCATGTTGTCCGGAAGCATCTCTTCCCTTAGGTTTGGTGTCATTCTTGGCGGCATGCTTCTGGCTTTAAGTGTATCAAGTTTAAAATCTTACAAAAGAGCAGAGCCATATTCCTTAGCCTTGAAAGGACAGGCAGGTTAGTATGTGGTTATATTCTATAATAAAATATATACATGTAAAAGAAATAAAATCTCAATTTGCTTCTGTTGGATAGCTTCTAAACTATTTTGGCTTTGGCAGGCTGCTTTCTGTTTCTTATTTATTAGTTTCATGGTCGGGTCATTTTTACAAGTTCTGGAATATGATATCATATGTAACGAAGAATGCTCTCAAGTTATGAATTTAAAAGCATGTGCCTTGTGTAGAATGTCTCAGAGCATAGGGATGAGGTGCTATCGTAGATAGGAGCTTTGGTGTCTAGCTTAGCTCTTCTGCTTCTATAGGTTTTTGCGTCCATTGCATATTTTAACCATGTAGGTTTTGTGAGTACATGTTTTTGGTGCTTTGGGGTAGGCTGATATTTTCTTTTCTTTCCTTCTTGCTCTTCCCCTTAAAGCCTTTTGATTGTGTTTTCTGATAATAATAATAGTTTGTGAGCTACTTCATGACGAGAAAGAATAACTATTATTTTGGGTCATTGCATGATCGTTGGTTTTATATATATATATATATATATATATATATATCTTTTCTCAGTGTTATCTTCTGTTGTATATTTAACTGGCATGTTTGGTCCTGCAGCAATAGCAGCTATCATCTTTCTTCGGGACATTAGCATCATACTGACTCGGGTAATTGTTCTTCAAACAGCCATATCATCTATCCTTGTTTATAGGGTGTTCTGTATAATTGTTATGTTTTAATTTCTAACAATCTGTCCTTTTTTTTTTTCCTTTTGCAGAGAACTTCATTTCTTACTCCTCTTGCAACCCTCATCAGGTTCCTTGTTCCCCAATTTTTTTGTTATCATATTTCCTTTATTTATGTTAGTATTTAGGTTGCTAAGGTTCTCAATTGTTGCAGATGGGAAGGCTCACTTGTAAAAGTAAAACTTATTAAGTATAAACTAACAATTGACAAGGAGCTACAGTGTGTGAACTTTGATGAGAGAAAATTCTAGGTTAACATTTTATAGGAAAAGTTATAGGATCTGCAACTTGATTCTCGAGAGCTTTACACAGGAGTTGCATCATGCAGCCTTTGATGAAAGTTGTTCTCTAATGAAAGAAGAATTGCTATGTGTATGGTTAATATTCTAGCTCCTCTACTGCACTTTTGTTTAAGATAGAAATAATGTACTTTGCCTTATTTGCCTTACAACAGTAACGCCAGACAAGTTACATAGGTCCAATACCAAAAGTAGTCTCAATCCAATACTGGAACTGTTGCTAATCTCATACCTTGTGAACTCTTGCGAGATCTAGTATTCATTATGGTTCAGTCTAGCCAAGTTCTTTACACGTAGCATCTCTGAGTTTATCCTTTTCTGATACTTTAAGGCTATACCTTTTGTTTTCTTCATCTTGGTTAGTAGAAATCCTGCTTCTGGAACTGGTGTATCTGTGCTGTTCTTGCTGCATCCATGCATGGTCGTGCACATGTTCTGCTCTAAGTTGTGAGGCTGAATGGACTTGCATTATGTATATGCTTGATTTTTTGGATAGAGGGAGGGGTTGGGGGCTTTCCATAAGATTACATGACTATCTCCATTTTCAGATACATGTAAAATGTCAAGCATTTCATAAATAGTGGCCTTTATTTCATTGTATGTGCGTTTGGTTTTCTGATAAGTGGCTTTGCTTTTCAGTGGTGCAATGGCTGCATTCTATCTATATAAGATTGCCTTGGATGGTAAGCGGAGTAAAGGGTCAGACTTGGGACACGGAGCAGAAGGTTGATGCATTTATTCCACGGGTCAGTTGAATTGCCTGTCTTTCTTCTTCTCCCTCCCTCCAACCCAACCGTCACTCTTTTCTTGAACAAATGACATCATACTTGCAAATGTGTGTATAATGTCCACCTGCTCACAAATACTAATAGTTGTATGCGATGCAAACTTCATCAAATATGATTCTCCACTCTTTCCAGCATTTTCTTTAATAAAAAAAACTCTCAAGTTGCTGTCATTAATGTTATGCCTAGAAAAAATTTGGTAAGATTGCTGCCAAGTTGGTCTTCCATACTTCCATATGGTAGCTGATCTAAATAACTTCTCCTATGACCTCCAGGTAGAAGGTTTACGAGATTAAAGTAGCTCTGGAAGAGCAAGATGGGATCCCATAAAACAATGCTTGGTTCTGGAGCATATGATTACAGATTATGGGTGTTTTATCAATTTTAGTTTGTGTTATCAGGGAATGGGAGAAGTTACAATGCTCTGGTGGATTTTTCTTTTCCTTCGATGTGCTGAAATTACCGGTGTTTTCTCCCTCCAATGCCATAGGGTTGTATTGATATCTGTTCATCACATAGTGGCTAGTTATTTTGTTTTTGCTCCTACTTGTATATAAAATGCTTGCAGAATCTTGTTTCCAGCCAGAAGGCTTTCCCTGTAAATATTAATTATCATTAACCACTGCCCTCGGAGAAATAGACGGTCATAGCTCCTAAGAACTTGCAGAACATTACTTCAGGTTTCCTCAATAATTTCTAGAGTTGACACAAAATCACAAATCAATTAGTAGGAGACTTCTTTGCAATTACCAGTGGTGGGAAAACGTAGCAAATAATGCTAATAGCGTTTGCCTTGTAATTTTTTGAACTTGGTACCTCATTTAGGCATAAATTTATACCATACGGTTTTCCAGTAAAAGCTTTAAACCAGTCATGATTGCCTTTTTTGGGCAAGCAGCATCATCTTATTGTTATTTTAGAAGACAAGTTAAAATGTCATCAAGGTAGAAATTTTTACTGCCAGGTCAACTGTCACAGATAAGTAAAGAAAGATCAAACAGTTTCTTAGTTACCTTGAACATGCTGGAGAAACATTTGATCTAAAAAACAATCAACACTATTATTAAGATCCAGGCCATTCAATGTAAAATGCCCACCTTCACAGGACATATGATGGCTCTCCCAGCTAGAGGGGCAGTTCGGAATTCATTTAGCATCTAGTAGAAAAAAAAGGAAAAACCCTTGAAAACCAAGGCAGTAAGAAACTGGAACGCAAAGCCAAAGATAGCCTAAGAATTTGAATCCTAACCATAATGCATCTTACATCAAATTGAAAATTTCCTGTGCTCCTGGGAATTATGTGCCCCACTAGCATTACTTTTTTACATATAAGAGTGGCAGCATGCTGGCTGAAATAGCTACCAGTGACGACTTAAAAACATTACACTCAATGGTAACAAAATAAAAGCTGATAGAGCTTTATAATTTGCAGATGCTGCTGGTTTACTAGATGCATTAGCTCACCTTCAGATGTCCCCACGGGGAGCATGATGAACAGGGATGTCTGCTTGACTATCCAATGGCATATACTGTGCCATGATAGCCCGAATCTCTGAATCCATGTATCTCTGCACAAAAGTTCATAACAGATGAAATTCAGTTTATTGTTATTAGCATAAAAAACTGGACCTGTCAACCAATAATTTCAAATGTAAACAAATCCTGTAAAGTGATCTCAACAGCATAAAATCTGTTAGTAAGTCAGCATCTTCAGGCTCAAATACTCTAGGAATTTGGATGAACAGGCATGTACATCATGATTTTTCCCACTTTTACACCTTCCTTCAATCCCCACCCCACCCCACACACTCACACAAAAGAAGATATACATAAATAATATTTTTGTTCTGTTCCATTTTGTTTACTATGAGTTGACAAATGGTGCATGTGCCATGTGTTTTTCTACATTACAGAAAATTATAGAGTAGAATAAAAATTCAAAGAAACATACCCGAATTCTGTACTTGTAAATTGCATATCCAGCAACTCCAGCAGTAGCCAAGCCAAGAATAATAATCCAAACAAAGCTCCAGCTGTACTCTGCCCTAGCAGCATTACCTGAATCAATGTAAAACATAAATCAATGGGGGCCTAACCTAACATGACAGAAGCAAATGTATTGTGGAATGCTTGTGATCCCATGTAGCATAGCAGATTCCAAGAGCTAATAACTGAAATTAGTCTCATCTCTGAGTTTAGTTGAAACTGAAAATTGCTTTTAAGGCGGCAGTGGCCAAAGCAGAACTGAAATGCAAAGGAATACTAGAAATAGTCAACCAAATGCAGTGCCAACTTGGAGTGAACTTGGAATTGACACTTTTAGAATGAATTCTAGTGTGCTTTACAGTATTTTCAAATGCAGGTTCATACCAAATACAGAAGAGTATCTACCAGTTTTAAGAGCAGATTCCAATAAGATTTGAGCTTCTATGTTAGCTAATAGAACATAAACTATGTTTCACCACACATTTCTTTGTGTGATAAATACAGTGACAGGATAAGGAAAAAAAATAAAGAGCTATTAAGGAAATCTTGACATCCTTCAAATCAATCAATTTAAAATGAAAAATTGTACCATAGTTAAAAAGTAAAATCAATAAAGAAAAATGCTTCAAAATAAGGTCTTTGCAGTACGTGGTGCAAGTACTGAGCTGCAAGTTGATTATTTGGTTAACGGAGCAAGTTTTTGAAACCCTCAGAGGATACTCACTTATGCAAGTGTCATGTTCTCGCATGTATAATAAACCACCACTGCAGCTGCACTCATAACTGCCCCAGGTATTCTTGCATTTGCATTCTGGACACTGGCAAGCTACCTTGTCTTTGCATTCATCCACGTCTAGAAAACAGCCAAAATGGAACATGTGGTGAGTGCCTCATAATCTACATTATTTCATCAACAGAAAATGACATGTTGCTTGCAATTTATAAAGAAGCAAGTGCACTAATACCCTATATGCAATTTTGATAAAGTGCATGGAAATTTAAAATATGAAAAGAATATTATTTCCTCAAATCATTTAACCAGAAACCAAAACTGTTGTCAAGTTATTTATTGATGGCAAGGTTCAATGGATGGGTTCCACGAACATTTTGGAATGGAAGAACCACATATTACATCAAAGGACTATGAAATCTTGAATTTGCTCATCTAGTAACTCGGCCAAGGGAAACTTGCATAATCTTCACTGAGCAGTTCTTCTCTAGGACTTAAAAAACATCAACAATAATGGTTCAAGGAGAAGAACAATAATACAGTTGAGCCAGCAAATCCTAACTGCATCCCACCAAATAGTTAATGCTAGCACAATAACAAAGAAAAGAAGGAAGGTACCTTCACAGGAATTTACTCCATCACCCTTGAATCCTGGAGGACACTTGCAACCTTGTGAATGATCTTCCTGAAACTCGTTAGAGAACCAATGAACAAAGAATCACAAAAGAAATAATCATATCAAAGATGTGAGCAAGAAAACAGAAAGACGGAGGAGTTCCATCAAATTCAAGACTTACAACACAAGCAGAAAACGTAGTGCCATCTTGAGTTTTCTTCCAGCATCCTCCGTTGTTAATTTCACAGCGTAAAGAACCTGAAGCTGGTGAACAAATAAGCAGAAAGATGATGTGCACCGAAATTGAAACAGATATTCCTAAAGTTGAGTCAATACTGAACCTGGGATAAACATGAAAGCAATTTACCATTACAATGAGTATAACCATCACCAACAAACTTCACACCTTGTACCATTGGACATTCACATATGCGACCCCGAAAAGTATCCTATAACAATGAAATCCCAGGACCAAAATAAACTTAGAATCAGTAATTGTACTGCAAACATGATACCAACAAAATGTTGAAATTCTGTAGACACCTTGCATGCAGTAAGGTTAGCAGCCCTGTCCTGCCAGCACCCACCATTATTTTCTAGACACTCGTTGGTTTCTACATCTGCAAAGAAAAAATAACAAATAAAGACTTCCATCTTGACAAGTCTCCACCAAAAAATCAGCAGTGAAATTATATGAGCATAGTTAATCATACTAGATTTTGTTATTGAAAAGGAATTGCTGTCATCATCACTAAAAAACCAATACTGCAACAATGTGCTCTTTTAATGTGTTAAACAATTTGAGCATCTTCTGCACAGTGAACTAGCACACCAGGACTAGAACAAATGGGTGACTGCCAGCACTTGTAAACATATTACAGTAGTTAACTCAAAGCCTGAAAGATAACCTTCACTTAAACAAATGGCTGGCTCCGTAGTCTCTTCAAAACCTGCACAAATCGCCTTGAGAACTGCTCCTTTGTCCAACTTACCTGAAACCAGTGACAAGTACAGATTGGAAATGACCATTCAAGCAATTAGATAGCTCAGCATCACAATAAGAACACAGAGTTAAACCTCTATACTGCCTGTTGTTTATTACGAGAGTTGGAAGTATAGTCACATCTCCTCGAGAACCTTTTCCAATCTAAATTGAAAATTCAAAACCCAAAAAATAATAGTCAACTGATTATCCAAACAATAAAACCTTGAAAAGGAGTGGATAGCATGGGAGTTTAGAGCAAATAAATTTTGATGACCCAAACCTGCACAAGTTGTTCAGCTTTAAGAACTTCATTTTCCACATCTGCCTCAGGGTCTCCTATACATATATCTATCTTCTTGAGATCAACACCTAAGTTTGCAAAACAACAATATTCAGAAGCTTGCTTTTCTTTGCTCTCAATAAACATAGAAGTTAATTCAGAAGCAAATAAATTAACTAAGCCTCTCTTGTTCTGAACAGAAGAATCAGATGAAGCATTTTGTCCAAAAGAAAATAAATGGCTTCAGTCACCAACAACACATGGAGAACAGAAAATGTCACAAAAGGTCAAGAACATTGCAGTAATAGCTATTAACAAAGCTATGCAAAACATTTGGGAAATTTTGTCTAAACAAACAACATATAGAGAGCAGTTGTTTTCTACAGAAAGGCAGACATGAAAATAAATATGATAGAGCCACTGACTCACCAATAGACTGAATAACTTGATCTGCACACTCTTTGGTGTATTTCTTCTCTTTCATTGGGCAACGGATTGAAAAATCAGTCACATAGTCCCACCAAAGCCATGGCTTTTTACTTTCATTGGCAACTTTATAAAAGCAAGCTTGGCGTAGATTTTGAACTACAACATCTTTTCCATCATACCCTTTGCTGAAATCCTGCTCAGGATCTGGAGCACAGTATCTCCCATGGTTGATGCACTGGGATTTGCATTGTTTGCTCAGAACGAATGCCTCTGGGCAATACCATGTTATATAGTGAGGGGTGAACTGAGTATAACCCTTCTGCTCAAGTATCTGTGCTGCACCTTTGAATTTCTTGACAAACTCAATCTGACTGTCACACTTTGGCCCGCATTCATCATTGCTATTTGTCCAAAACTCATACTCAACCCGCTCATCAGGATGTGGAAGAGCCTCTGTCCAATCAAGATTCATGTTAACCATCTCTCCATTAGATATAGCTTTCTTGATACTATCCCCCAAGGACTTGCTAATAAGTGCTGAGGGGATAGTAATATTCTGCAGATAATCAGCATCTGCATTCTCTTCTTCAGGGGTGTCCATGGTAATCAATGGTTCATCCTTGTCATCTGCTACAAGAATAGCTGCTGCTCCACCATTCTGTGCATTCCATGCCTTCAGGGTGAAGTAACAATCTGCATTATATATATATATATTAGCTACATTTATAGGCAGGCAAGAAGAACATAATTACTGCTACGGATGCGCTCATCCAAAAGGGAGAGAAGAACGCCATAGTTACTTCCATAGGAATATCAGCCACACACGACAGCATATAATCCAAAACATCACTCATCACCACCAGTCACAAAATTACCTTTGGTTCCAGAATCAAGGTAAGATTTTCACTGAAGTAGAGAACAAGCATGGTTCAAAATTTCTTGAAAAGCAAATACATTTCTAAAATAAATTATGCTGCTGTCTTTCCAATTGTACTATCAACAAGTAGAAAGGAAGTATGGAAAATCCGAACCCTCATTGAGAGCTATATAACAATTTAAATCCAGCAGCAGCCAACAAATTTGCAGCATAATAAACAAAAAGTACTAAAAATCAGTTACGAATATTCCAGTTAATTTAACATGCCATATATAGCATAATTACCACTCAAATCAAATCTAAAAAAGAATCCCTCAATTAATTTGTCATCAGTATAAACACTCCACCAAAAATTAATACTTACCATAAAAATTACACAAAAAACACACTCAACTAAATTGGAAGCCTAAAAAGCAATCAAAGAAGTGAAATTCAAGAAGCTAACCTCCACGATCAGCAAGGACAAAAGTAGGTAACCCTCCAGGTCTAGATTTGAAAGAGATATCAACCTCATCAAACCCTTTGCATGCCTTTTGATTAGCTTTTGGATAGACCACAGTACCGACTAAGGTCCCTCCATATTGAGGAACTCCAAAATTACCAATCGCACATTCATAAACACCTTTCAATGAATCAGGTGATGTTAATTTCAAGCTGTTTTTCTCGACTACAAACCTACCAAAACAAAAGCCACAAAGCAAAAGCCATACACCAACTAAAAATCCTAACTTTTCCCTCATTTTTACACTAAAAATCCAATCTTTCACTCAAAATTTCAATGAATCAAAGAAAAAGAAAAGACCCAGTTTTAGTTTTATTCTCTCTTCCACTGTAAAACAAATAAAAAGTGGAATCTTAAAGGTAAAGAAAAGGAAATAAATAAAACAAATAAAGAAGAGACAAACTTTCGATCAATTCAAGCAAATTGAGTGGATAAAAAGATTGTTTATTGAAAAACCCAGATGTAAACTACAAGTAAATTTCCACAAAGAAACAGCTTTTTTTTTTTTTGGGAAATACAAGCAAGTTACCTGCTGGGTGTTGAGAGCTAAATTTACAAAAGCAGGAGGGAGCTTTTATTTTTGGAAAGGGAAAAGAATATAAAAGGTAATATATTTAAAGAAGGGATAATTGTTGTATTATAATTTATTTATTTATTTGCTTTTTATCTAGAATGTGAAATCAAAGTTTAGTGTTAGTTTGATAATGTGTGGCTAAATAGTTTTTAAAAGTTTTTTTATTGGAAATATTTTTAATAATAACATATTAAAATTATAAAAGATTATTTAAAAAAATTAATTTAATATTTTTTCAAGTTATAAACATATTTTAAAACAAAAGTTAACATATTCTTAGAATTTCCATGAAAAAAAGAAGAGGAGGAGAAATAAGCAAATTATCAACAACTCGTCTTCATTTTTTTTTTTTTGTCAATCTAATTTAATTTTATGGTTTAAAGTTATTCTATTTGTATTGATTAAAAGAATTGATATCAAATTTCAACCCTAAATGTAAATAAAGAGCAAGATATTAGAAACATGAATGCTTATCATAGTGCCATTATAAAAGTTCTGAGACTATGGGATTCTTGTGATGAGTCGGTTCTTGTAATGAAATATTAAATATATATATATATATAGTTTTTTAAATCATTGAACAAATATGTCAAGTAAAATATATATTTTGGTTTAAATAAAACATTATCTCATCTATTTATATATTAAATAGCTTATTTTAATTTTTCTTTTTTGGCATGTTTGCGTTGTCAATTTGTCAAAATAATGGGGACCCTTTCATGATAGAGATTTTTACCTTGCATGTGATCCACGTGTATGCTCAACTTTTTTTTCTTTTTGTCAAAGCCCTTTCAAATTTCAATTTAAAAT
>Ga0325411_1007289_pt1 | contig 12062 bp, 6 predicted proteins | sample PopdelMetagenome_13_FD_206181 | JGI IMG/M metagenome (GOLD analysis project Ga0325411, IMG submission 206181) | Populus deltoides microbial communities from Bellville, Georgia, United States - Xylem-PdIQD-R4 | ecosystem: Host-associated > Plants > Phyllosphere > Stem > Wood/Secondary xylem...
GTGGATGTGTGCTTGTGACCAAGGTTTGTTCTCTTGATAATTTTCTGATTTTATTAAATTTCGTTTGATAGTTTTCTGTTTTCTTTTGCTTTAGCCTAGATAACATCCAAACCCCCCCAAATTGCATGTCATCTAGCATAAAAATCTGACTTGAACTTCCTCGTGGGATCGACCCCTTGCTTGCTCTATACTATCTTGTGTGTTGTGTTTGAAGTTAGGGTAATTAATTTGTGCGACTGCGACATCGCAACAAAAACGGACCTAAATCCTTAAGAAGAGACAGCCTATCAAAAGACAAATGACCAAGACGTTGATGCCACAAAGTAATATGCAAATTAGAAGTAATGCTGGTTGCTGCTACAGGAATTTTGAGTGCCCGATAGTAATAAAGACCATCTCACAATTCACCCATTCCAATCAGCTTCCTCATGGGTAGGTCCTGTAAAACACGAAAGGAAGGAAAAAAATGAGCAACAGAATTGAATGCTTTAGTTAATTTGCTGATAGAAATAAGATTGCAGGAAAATGATGGTATGTGAAGGACATCTTTTAAAGTAATAAGAGAGGTAAGGGAAACATCTCCAAGTGACTTTGCTGGCACAAAGGATCCATCTGGAATTTTAATTGGCATGAAATGAGGAATAGTTATGTGCGAAGAGATGAATTTTTCTTGAAATGTCATATGGTCAGAGGCACCAGAATCCAATACCCATTCATCTTCATTGTTGGGTAGAAAAATTACATTACCCGTAAAGTTAGCTATACCCACAAAGTTGGCTATAGAGGCGCGACTCTTGTCAAGGTTGAGCATAGATATGAGTTGGGCATACTGTTCATTCGTCAATCCAGTAATTGGAACAATATTGTTACCCTCAGTTTTCTCCATATGTTGCGTGTTGTTGGTTGTCTTTGGCTTTAATGATTTCTTCCCTTTGTCCCACCATTCCGGATAGCCATGTAGTTCAAAACAAGTTTCTTTGATGTGCTTCAGCCTTTTGCAATGGTCACAAAATAGCTTAGAAAGGTTACAATTACTTGTGGGTTTGCGATTGTTATTGAATTTGTTGAAACTGTTTGTCAAAAATGTTGCTGCATCAACAGAAGGCAACACGTCTCTACTATTAATTGTTGTCGTTCTTCTTGGGCTACCTGTGCATAAACACGAGATAAAGAAGGCAAGGGATCTATATTCAAGATTTGAGAACGGGCAATTTTGTATTTGTCATTCAAACCCATTAAAAACTGGTGCATCTTTTTTCTCTTTCTACAGCAAACGCCTTTGTTGAACCGCAGGTACATGGTGGGATTTGTGAATAAGTGCTGAGTTCATCCCAAATGCCTTTTAATTTGGTGTAATATGCTGAGACAGTCATACCTCGTTGCAAGGTATTCATCATCTCAGTTTTCAATTAATGAATTCGAGAAGCATTACCTTGTGAAAAATGTTCTTCTAAGTCTTTCCATAATTCTTGTGCTGTCATAAAAAATTCCACACTATCATGTAGCGTAGGATGAAAAGAATTAAAAATCAAAGAAAGAACCATTGAATTGCATTTAATCCATGCAGACTCTTCTTTTGAACCAGATGATGGACGAGTAATAGATCCATCTATGAAGCCAAATTTGCTTTTGGCTTGGAGTGCATTTGTCATAGCACGACACCATATGGGATAATTTTCTTCTTTTAAGAGGCAGGTTACTAACGCTATTCTTGGGTTGTCAGAAGCATGAAGGGTGTATGGTGATGAGGCATCAAGGTTAATTTGGGTAGTATTTGATTGAGCATTGCTCAAAGAATTTTCTTCGGCCATGGAAATTTTAGGATTTTAACCGCTCTGATACCATGAGAAATTATAAAATGAGAGTTATTTAACTCTTGTCTTTCATTACTGATGAATGATATTCTTATATACAAGAAGAAGCTTCAATTAGCTCTTAAATCAAGGAAACTATCTTAAATCAAGGAAACTAAAATAGGATACAAATTGATACAAATCAAGCAGTAAACCAAGGATGCTAAATATGGAAAATAAATAAGTTGACTTGATAATAGTGGTGAAGTCCACCACGACTCCAAAAAGTGATTAAACCAAGAGAGATTTTGATTTTTTATTTTCTTTCTCTTTTTTTATAGGTTTGATAATTTTGGATGGTGGTGGTTGTTTCAAGTTGTTTGGTGTTATAAAGGACATCTTGATAAGCTAATTATGAAAGGATGAAAATAGAAAAAAGAGTTGTCATCTAGTTTTATAGTAATTAGAAACTTTAATTGATCTTTTAGAAGTTCTACGAAAATGGCTGGTTATCCTAAATGAAAGATTAAAATCATTCTAAAACATCATTCTAAGGCAAGTTGCTTCATGTTTTTTTTTTTTTTTTATGATAAATGTACATATGGTGTTTACATGCTAAGACTTTTGCCTATACTGATATATGAGCTTTTGTTATCTAAAGGTAAACAATTGTTACGTCTTAAAGCAGTAATTGGGGACCCAGGCTTGACTATAAAGCCAAGACCCTCACTTTTAAAATACAAGTGTATAACCCAAGAGGATAATAATGACCAATTAGGCTTTGACCCATTTACCTTTGTTATATTCAGAATGGGCTTGAAAGCTATCACTCATACTCGATAGGCCTTTATGAGAGTACATCAATCCAACCTATATTTTCTCATTATATTATATGAGGATGAACATCCTAGCACCCAAAACACATTTGCATATATTGAAAAATCACTTGACAAATAAATTATTATTTTTTTATTCCTTTTTTTATTTATAAAAAGTTATGTATTAATGATTTTTATTTTTCATTTTTCATTTTTTATCATCCTTGAATAACAATCAAATAGTTAATTTATTTCATATTGGTTTAATGGATAATAAAAAACAATTATTGCATAATCATGAAAAAACATAAATGATATATTTTTTTAAAAAAATAACTTTGATTAAGTAAAAAAAAATGTTTATTCTACCTCATTCATCCAATCTATGAACTCTTCTTCTTGTAAAGATCTTGTGAATTTATAGATTTTAATGCGAAATCCAAAATCTCCAGTTTTTTTTCCTGATGAAAAGGCTATCTCCTTTGCTCCTACCTCTAGAATAGGTTTATGGTACTATCTTGGGACCATAGTCACTCTTCTTCTAACCATGTTCCTATAGGTCTCTCTTTTCTAACTAACGAGTCAATTCTATGATTTTCCTCTACATGTCCTCTATCATGAGCTCCTGAACATTTCACTTTTGAGGGGAACCTCTTCATCCTTTCATTAACCACACCCTACTTTCATAACCCTTTTTTACCATGGTTGTTAGCAGCAGCACACGGTAAACAAATAAATAACCATAGGATTGCAGCGCATGGTTAGTAATAACCTGGGATCATTAGAATCTGATACTAACTAATTCAGGTGAAAACACAAAGATAGCAAAGCAATCAAAGAAAAGACATATTTGATGAGTAAAAAAGGCTATAAGCTTGAACCTTACGTTCATAGTTTATTCCTCTGAAAATAAAACAAATAAATGTTACCTCTTAAAGAGGTTTACAATGCCTTTAAATTGGCTAAAAATCCAACCTATACCAGGTAATAGAATCAAAGTCCTAAAATATAAAAGAAAATAACATAAAATCCAAAATAACACAAGAAATCTAAAAAAATAAAGGAAATTAGAAAAATAGGATCTTTCAAGCTTGATTTCAGGAAATCTATGCATTAAATAAATTGTCAAAAAGTTCAACCATGAAACTACATCTTGAGAATCTCTTATAAAAACATAAGTCCGATCTAATGACCTTATTAAAAGTTCTAGCCTATTTTAGATATTATGCTGGTCTGATGCAATCACACCTCCTCTTGGACCTAGCCTTATCCTACTAGTCCATAAAAATATTTGTTAGGCCATCCATGCATTTTGTTTGAGGTAGATCCCCATCTAGTTATGATAAGTCCTCACTTAACTACTTATAACCTTAAATTTAAGGTGACTCAGCTCCTTAATTTTTGTTTAGGTGGGATTTTAGTTGGGTTTGTAACGTGGGAAAAAGAATGAGGTCTTTGTGGACTGAGGAGAAAGGGGCTTGGTGAGAATAGGTGTAAAGGTTGAGCTTGTGTTAGGTAATTTATCGTGAGAAAGTGATTAGAGAAATAACTAGGGATTAGTGACAGTCAAGGCTAGCGATGAAGATGTGTTTGGGCATGCATGTGGCTAGATTGTAGTGAAATAGAGAAATAATGGTTAAGGCTAGTATCAGCAATTTATATTGGAAAGAAAAGGCTGGCTATAACTAATTAGGAAGAGATTAGTATAAAAGTAAGTGATGGAGATGATGTTATGGGTTTAAAAGTAATCATAAGTGGTGGTATCTACATTGACTAGTTAAAGATAATGGTGATGATATGGATAATTTGTTTTGCTTTCTTAAAAAGGTTGTGTTTTGAGGGTAAGAGCAGCGATGACTAGTTTTGTATGGAGATGGAGCTTATAAGTTATTTTTGTAAGGGAGGAGATGATGATAGATGAGTAGTTACGAGAGAAGTTAGGTTTTGTTTTGTCTTTTTTTTTTTATAGGGTAAATTAGCTAAAAGGGTCCATCAATATTTATCTTTTTTTCTCTATTTATATTGTTATATTTTATTAGGAAAGAAACTAAAAATTAATTGAAAATGATTTATTTTTATTTTTTTCTTTAATGAAATCTTGATTTAAATGTATAGAATTTTTCCATTTGCATAATTATTGATTTCTATCATATTTTATTGTTTTTCTTCTTTCATGGGACTCCTAATTTTTTGATTTTCTTATAAAGTTCAATTTTCCATTATTAGGTCGAGTTAAATATCTTCATTTCCTTTTTAAACATAAACTAATATTCTAATCAATTCAAAATCTCTTCATTTCTTTCTTGTTCAAAATAAAATATTATTATTAAGCTAAAAATCTCTTCATTTCCTTCTCAATCACAATCAAATATTCAGTAAGCTCGATTACCATTTTTTATTTTCTTCTTTTATTTTATTATTTGATCCTCCAAATTTTGGTCCCTTTTTTTTCTTGCTCGTCATTTTCACTCCTCAATTTTTTTTATCATTTATTTATATATTTTTCCTTTTCATAAAAAAATTAGAAAATCAATGGGTCAAAATCGAGTTATGACAATTGCCTCTTTTTTTTAATACTTATGGTACAGAGACATTGAAAAAATTATTTTTCCTTGACTTAATATAGTAAGTTTGTAAATAATAGAAAAGAAAAGAAAAGAATAATGCTTAAAAGAAAATTGCCACCAGATTGGTGGACTTTACTTGAAGTAAAAATATCTTTTTAAAGAAAATTGGTCGTTAGATTGATGAGCTTTATCTAAAATAAAAGTCTCATTGGATTGATTAGTTTTACTTTGAAATAAAAATGCCTCTTGAAAAAAAAAATACTTCCATCAAATTCATAGGATTTTTTTCTGAAATAAAATTGTCATTGGATCATTGTATTACACTTTGAAATAAAACTGTCTTTTAAAAACAAATTTGTCTACGAATTGATGAGATTTGTTTGAAATAAAATTAGCATCTAATTGATGGGCTGAACTTAGGATAAAAATGTTAATTGAAAGAAAGTTGTTATCGGACTGATGGACTTTACTTTTAAATAAAATGTTATTTGGAAGAAAACTCTCAATCATATCAGTGGGCTTTACAAGAAACACGATGTCATTCCCTAAAAATAGGAGATTTATAAGCTTGGACACTTACAAAAACTCAACATCCATCCCTAACAGTAGAAGACTCGTCGATTTGGTAACTCATAAAAATTAGATGTCACTTTCTAAAAATAGAAGACTTATCGACTTGACTATTCATAAAAAATCAATGTCGGTCCCTAAAAATAAGAAACTTGTCGACTTGGCCATTCACAAAAATTCAAATTCTATCCCTAAAAATAGGAGACTTTGTTGATTAGGTCATTTGTAAAACTTCATCATTGGTCTCTTAAAAAAGGAGACTTGTCTATTTAGTCATTCATGAAAAATTGATTTCCATCCCTAAAAATAAAAAAACTCATTGACTAGGTCATTCAAAAAAATTTGAATGTTCATCCCTTAAAATAAGATACTCATCAAATTGGTTGTTTTGAAAATAAACGTTAGACCTGTATACATGATACAAATTTGGCTTCAACCCTACTTTTTTTATTATGTCCAAAATGGACTCGAATGGCATCACTTATACTAATTGGGTCTATATAGGGCCACATTGACCTAGCCTGGGTCCACTCTCAACAATAAGGATGTTATGTCATAACATAAAAAAAATATCAAAAAAATATTTACAAATAAAGGCAATGAAAAGAACAGGATAGTTTATTTATTTATTTTTAAATCATACATTGTAACTTCGAGAGTGGCCCCACTGAATGATAGTGGCTTAATATATGATGAAAAAGTGAATCGAGAGGGTATTTTCAAAGGCACCTTTTAAATCACTGACTCATGTTCATGCTTAAAAAATAATCTTCTTTTAAAACAAAACCGCAATTCATCAAAATTGCACACAATCATTTTTTTTTTATATTTTATGTTTATGTTTTTTTTATATATGAAAACACTCATATTAAACATTCATAATACACATTCATATACAAAACACATCATGCTAGAAAATTAAAAACACAAGAAAATTAAACATCCATACATAAATCACATCTGTACAAAATTATCAGCACACACATAAAATCAAACACGTATAATCATCCAGATACAAATACCAATCTACCAATAAAATTATCTCATCCTCTCAACCCCAATCCTAGGGTATTGTTCACCAACCTTATCGCACCACAAAAAATAAATCCCTAATGGCTTCATTCCTTCAAGGTTGCCACACAACATGTGGACCCCAACACTTCAAATATCACAACACAAACATGCATAATAAATCAATAAAGCACCAAAATCATTTTAGAAAAATAAGATATTCATTTGCAGTTTGAAATCGACCTTTTAAGGTGGTGAGAATCAATTGAAAGTTGTTGGAACAACTGATAAACTACTAGAATTGGACTAAAACAATGACGGTTCATGGATCCATATGCTGCCACTATTATGGCATGCTTCTACTAGATTGAAAACGTCTTCACCTCCTCTTCTTCCTACACCAACGGTGAGACTAGTTGACATTTATAAAAAGAGATCAGTGCATGTAAATGTTTAGTCTTCCTTGTTTCTCTTTTCTTCCTTTTCTTTCTCTCTTTTTTGTTTTTTTTTTTTTATTTTTGTCTCCCATTTTGGTCATTATGCCAACCTATTGTTCTTCTTTCTTATCTCATTTGGTCCCTTAAGTTTTATGTTTAGTTAAATTTAGTTATATTATTATCAATATTTCATCAACTAACCTTATTTTTATTTAAGTTGGGCACAAAACTATTTTTTAGCATTCTCATTCAAAAATAAATATCAACTTTAGTTTTTTATTACATAAAAAGATAGATGAAATGATCATCATAATAGAACTAAAGTTAACTAAATAGAAAAACTAAGAAATTTAATGAAGAAATGGGTTAGCAAAAAAGAAATAATCTTTTTTTCCCATGTGAGTTATGCATGTGAGACTTGTATGTCTCAAGTTTCGCAGGTCTTACGTGCCAACTAGTTAAATTATGTTAGTTTGAAAAATATTTTTTTAACTGTGCTAGTTTGGGAAATATTTGTTTTTCACTGTGATAATTTGGGAAAAAACTCTCTTTTGACAAAGTAACAAAACCACCTTTTAAAGTTGTTGGAATTGGCCAAGAAATCGATGGAATTAGGACTAGCTTACTGGAATAAATCTAAAATAGTGGTGACACATGGTCTCATGCGCTACCATGACTAGTGGCGCATAAAGCTCATTTGTTACCACTGTTGAGATATATTTTTAGGTGGATTATGAAGGCCTCTCTCTGTTCATCATTTCTACACCAGCGATGAACTCAACCGGCCACTCGACGAGGGAGTTATTTCCATTTAAAGTTTTGGTCATTTATTGCTTTTCTTCTCTCTCTATCGTGGCTTCTTTTTCCTCTAGCTGGTGGTTGGGTTTCTTTCTAGTCAACGTAAAGATGGTCGTTACCATCAGGAGTTGAGGAGGAACTTATGGGCTAAATAAGAGAAAAGATAATTTTGATGTTAATGGTGACAATAAGGAGGCTACCACTGGTGGTGGTTGTTGCGAAGGCTTTAACGGTCATGTATGGTGGTGGCTATTATTGTAGTTGATGTGGTGGTGGAGAGTTCAGTGAGAAATAGGAGAGGGAGTTGTCAAGTTTTCTTCTTCTTCTTCTTTTCTTTTCTCTTTACACAACTTTTTTCTTTTCTGGGTTTTTCTCAATATGTTATATATGAAAATTCATTGAAATGGAAACAATTAGCGAAAAGGTCAAAATTATGAAATAGGAAAAAACTGGCCGAATTAAGTTGAGAATATTGTTTTTTTAGAAAAATTGTACTTTTTTCCTTTTAAAAAAAATGTTAAAAACAGGGGGCTAAAAATGAGTTTTCACAATGAGACAGTTTAGCTAAAATGGTCCATCAATTATTTCCCATTTTTTCCTCTATTTATATTATTAAAATTTAATTGGAAGGAAATTAAAATTAATTGAAAAATATTTTTCTTTTTTTTCCTTCTTTAATGAAAATCTTGATTTAAATGCTTAGAGTTTCTCCTTTTTCATAATTATTGATTCCTACCATATTTTTTTTTATAAGACTCTTAAGTTTTTTATTTTATTTTATTAAAAAGTCAATTTTTTCATTACTAGGACGGCTAAATCTCTCCATTTCCTTCTTAAAAATATTATAATATTCTAATCAAGCTCAAAATCTCTTCATTTAATCACAATCAAATCATTAAACTCAACTACCTTTTTTTTCTTTATTATATTATTTGATTCTCTAAAATTTGGTCCCTATTTTTTCTTGCTCATCATTTTCACTCCCTAATCTTTTATCATTTTTTTATTTTTATTTATTTTTTGACAAAAAATTGGAGAATTAGTGGATCAAAATTAGGTTATGCCAACTAGTATATATGAGGGTGGTTGTGTGGGTTTTGGATGGAGAAGGTGGTGGTCAGTTCATGGTTGTTGTGGTGGAGAGAAAAAGAAGGAGGTTCGGTTAGGAGGAGGAGGAAGATGGGACAGTGGTTTGGTAGTAGGCCGGTGTGACTATGATGAAGTTTTTGTGACACTGGAGTTGTGAGGGAAAAGTTGTCGACGCCGAAGATGGTGACTGGAGAGAGATGAAAGAAAGGTGATCAACGACAAGGTTTTTGTGCTGGAGGCGAGTCTTTTTTTTCTAATTGGTTTTTGTGTTTTTATTTTTTTTTCTCTTCCTAGTCTATTTTTTTGTTAGCCTTTTCCTAGTCTTTTTTCTCTAGGTTTTTCTAACGTGTTTATCTTTGTTTTCTTATGCTTCAATTTATAGTGTAGTGGAACCTATCAATTTTAAAAATAAAATAAAAATATTGAAAGATTTTTATATTCTTTCATTCTTAAATGAGGATTTTAAATTTAAAATTTTATGGTCAAAGATTAATTTATTTTATTTTATTGAATCATGCATAATCTCTTCCTTTTCTTCTTGAATTCAATGAGATCCATAATTGGTGTTTTTTTTAAATATCTTTATTAAAACTATACTTTTTCTTGCATGCTTGTCATTTCACTCCCTAATTTGTTTTCCTTTTCTTTTTATTTTCTATTTTTTATATAAAAGTTTCCATATAAAATAAGATAAGTAAAATGCCATAAATCATGAAACAATCGTAAATTGGTTGAATCACACTAGAAAGAAATTTTCTTGGGAAATTAAAATACATTGAAAAATTAAAGATAAAAATTAGGTTATGACAATGTTGGAGGTAATAGATTTATGATGATGGTGAAACTGCTAAAATAAAAAGTGGTGGTGAAGTGAATGTAAAAAATAATGGTTTAATGATCATAATAATGATGGATAATAATAATGATTTTTATTATAATGTTAGGATGATATTATTGGTGATGTGGTGGTGATAATGATAGTAACCACATGTAAGAAATTAAGAATATAAAATAAAATAAAAACTATTTTAGTTTTTTAAATTGTTCATAAAAAAATAAATGTTGCAGCTTAACCAAATATATTTTTTAAGTTTGGAAAAATTACCCCTGGCATTCTATTTGGTCGAAATTACACTTGTCTATCAAGTTTTGAAAAATTATAGGCATCCTAAACTTTAGTGTGCGAATAAAACTTTACATCTTGTACCTGGCGTGTAAAAAAAATCAATAAAAAATATCTAATTATTTACAGGTTTGTCATTATTTTCTATTTAAGGACTAAAAAGCCTTTATAATATTAATATCACAATATTGTCATCAAACTAATATTACAATTTTGCTAAAAATTAGAAAAGAACTAAAACTTGGTATCTCATCAAACACTTTTTGTATAATACAGAATCAATAATAATTTTACATGATCCATTTGAATCAAACACCAATTACAAAACCTAAAAGATTATGACCATATGTACTACTTTCAAATCTGATTTATTATTCTTACTATTTAGGAGTCATATAAGAAAAAAACTAATCTCATTACAAAGTTTTTAAAACCATAGACCTTGGATCATAAAATAAATTACCGCAGAAAAGACCTCATCAAGTTTAAGGTCATCAACTTTACAATGAATCTATTTTTATTTTTATTTTCATAGGCGAGATAGTCTAAGATTTAGATCATATGTATCTATGCCTTTAATTTTCTAGTTTTGAAGAAAAATAAAGGAGAAAGATGAAAAAGAAGCATTAGTTCCCGATTCCTAACTTGCTTATTACAATGAATAAACCACCTTTTGCATTCTGAAAATGATAGATAAATTACTACTTGTTTAGATTTGAACCAAGTCAGAGCAATTTGAACATGAATTATATAAAAAGATGAAATGCATGTATATTTTCAGAGCAGACTAAACAATTATGACTATATTATTTTATGCTTGTTTCTTTGTTCTCGTTGATTCTCTAGCAAAACTCATTCCTGCAAAATGTCAAAGAACCATCTCAACCTAAAAGCTTAAGTTGTTAAGTGAGGTCCTAAGATATGATTTATATTATTCTCCAACACACCCCTTCAAGTGAAAGCCCTTTGAGCTTGAAACTTGCACAGCCCCACATTACCTTGTGCTTAATTTTTATCAAATAAATGGGGATGATGAGATTCAAACTTGTGATCGCTTGGTCATCAAGGCTCTAATACCATATCAAAGAAACCATCTCAACTCAATAGCTTAAACTGTTAGGTGAGGTCTCATGATATGATTTATATTATTCTTCAACACAAAAGAGCCTTTATAATGCATGAGAACACATGAACATGGTCAACTTTTAATCGAATTGTGGGGGTACACTAGGAGTTTTAATAAGTATTTAGTATTGTAGTGCAATATGTTTTTTTAAAGTGTTTTTCAATTGAAAATGCATCAAAATGATTTGTTTTTTTATATTTTTTACATCAAAATATCCAAAAATACCTAAAAAAAGGCATTAATTTATATTTTTTTATACGAAAAACATTTTAAAAAACATGTTGAAACTCAAAAACGAATACATCCTTAACCCAACTTTGTGAGCAATCTCTTAGAGCAAATTCTTGTAGACTCCAGTTTCATTTCCCCTATCAAAATCCATTTATAGTTACAACTTTTATCACAAAAATAAAACTTTTAAGATAAACTCATATTAAAAAAATTCACATGCCTGTCTTGTTTTTCTTATTTAAACAAATTTCATTTGATATTTAGAATGAGAAAAATTTTTAGAAACAATAATTTTTAAGGGTTTTAAAATTGAGAGAATTGTTAGGATGGAAGAGAAACCATCGATGAGAAGTTCAATATGTAGTTTAATGTGATTTTTTATTTATTAGATGTGAGGTTAATTTGATTATTTTATTAAAAAAATATTTTATCAATCAATAATGTAAATTATAATTTTTTAAAATTTAGTACAAATGCAATTTTGATTAAATATAAGAGG
>Ga0325411_1007291_pt1 | contig 12061 bp, 2 predicted proteins | sample PopdelMetagenome_13_FD_206181 | JGI IMG/M metagenome (GOLD analysis project Ga0325411, IMG submission 206181) | Populus deltoides microbial communities from Bellville, Georgia, United States - Xylem-PdIQD-R4 | ecosystem: Host-associated > Plants > Phyllosphere > Stem > Wood/Secondary xylem...
AGGTTACTGTTGTTTTTTTTTTTTTTTGCAAAGTTAAGTTACTGTAATATCCATAAATGCAAAACAAAACTTAACTTGATTCTAAGTTTTTTTTTTTTTTTAAAAAAATCACTTTTAAAGTTTGATTTCAAGGGCTTAATCGTCATCTTAAGAGCAATCTGGTCTTTTACTTAATGTTGATAATAATTTAAAAAACTATTTTATTTTTTTTCCTGATTTCATCCATCAATATTGAATTGGTTGGAAAATAAACCTTGTGAACGTTTTTTTTGCTTTGTTTGTGGGTTACCACAGTCTCAAACAAGTGTTAATTTTAGAATTGATGCTCGAAATTATGAGCATCTAATTTTTATCATATAATTAAGTAAAAACTATTTTTTAAAAAAGTTATTAAACACAACTTCACGAGTTGTGTGTGACTAAGGTCATCCAATATGTTATCATCTCAATATTTTTGTTTTATTTTTTTGGTTTTTTTTTATAAGTGAATCCATGCTTTTGCGGTCATCTGAGTTTCCTTTAAACCAATTGGCCTAGCTCTTAAATAGTTTAACTAGAAACTCGCGTTAGGCAGAGAGTAAGGTCAAGTGATTTCAAGATTTATCTGCTTGCCTGGGTTTAATAGCATTGCCAAAAAATTCCTATTCTCTTAGTGTTCTTTTTTACATTTAAAAAAATTAATCTAGCCTGCGACAAAGCACAAATTAATGAACTAGTATTATCTAAACTTGGAGTTCTTGTCTGGTCCCTTATCCAATCCAAGTCAAACTCCTTGGTGATTTGACTCTTCACTCAATCACAACATTAGGTAATTTTTTGAACTCGACTTTATGCTAACTATAGATCTAGTTAGTGTTTGGTAGTGCAATAACTTTTTGTTTTTGAATGTACTTCAAAAATACGTTTTACTTTAAAAAATAAAATTAATAATTTTTAGTGTTTTTAATAATTTTGATATACTGATGTTAAAAATAAAAAAAATAATTTTGATGTATTTTTAAATAAAAAATATCTTAGAAAAACATTTTATATTACAATACCAAACACACATCTATTCTTAAAGGCTCGTTTGACATTTTGATAGCAATTCCTCTTTCAAAGTGTTTTTTTGCTTTGAAATACTTTAAAATAATTTTTTTTTATTTTTTAAAATTTATTTTTGATATCATCACATGAAAATAATTTAAAAATATAAAAAAATTAATTTGTAGCAAAAAAAAATTTATTTTCTTTTAAAACACTTTTGCACCCAAGAACAAAGGGTAAATTTCACTTAAAAAAATATTTTAGAGAATATATAAGTCATATTTTATTACATTTCAACTTAAAACTACCAAACAATTCCTATCAACTAAGAAAAAGAAAGAAAGAAAAGAAACTAGACAACCTATCGAATTAATGTCGTGTTTGCATTAAAAACGATTAAGGTGCTTTTTACGAGAGAAAACGATTAATGTAGGTGTGAAATTGATGTAATTTTCTCTAGTAAATTGACGGAATTTTCGTTTTCTTCTCTAATAGAGAACGATTCTTAATTGTAGTTTTTTAGAGGGAGAAATACTTCTAAGTTCTACCTTAAGTTTAAATAATTGATAATTTTAACTAATCCGATAAGCAACGGCTAAAATTCCATTGCAGACGCCGGTATATATCTTTGAACTCCTCTATTCCACGAGGCAACGCGAAATTGAACCGGCAATGGTCAACACGCTAGCCACCACAATCCAACCTTTATAAATTTGAAAAACTCATTTTTTTGTCAATAAATAAAAAAAAACTTCTAAATTAGTCAATTTTTCATCCTCTCTCTCTCTCTAGCCCCCATTTTGCCTCCTTTTGATCTCCCTCCCTCCCTCCCTCCCTCCCTCTACCGTTTCTCTCTCCCTCCCTACTTCGATCACTAGAAAACGATCTCTGCAACTATCGTTTTTGGATCCGCCGATCAAGCAAAGACTAGAAAAGAGAGAGAATCGGAGGCTTTGGAGTTTTGATTAATCGTCGACATGTCGTTCTCGGATTCTGATTCGTCGTCTGCTTACGGTGGCGACTACAGGAATTTTAGACAAATCAGCCGTGAACGTAACTTCAATATCTCCTTCTCTATCCATGCTTTCAATTTTAGGTTCAGTTTGATTGATTCTAAAGCAAGCAATTTAATATGATCTTGTGCTCTTTTTTTTTTTGTTTAGTTCAATGGAGTTATAATTTAGTTTATTTATTTATTTTAAGCTTCAAACTTAGTTGAGCATTTTGTAATGTAATGTAAAATGACTGGTAATTTTGTTATTTCTGATAAATGATCAGCACCTAATAAATAGAGATACTGGCCAAATTTAGTTAGGGTTTGCCATCTCAGTCGCTAGGAATTTGTTGAATTGCTACCTTATATCGATAAGAATGAAATAATTTGTGCTGGAGATTTCGATTTTAATCTGGCGAAGGTTAGTCACTAATGCGATATCTGTATCTTTGTTTGGATTCTATAAATTTTGAAGTTGAGATTATTGGAGTTGAATATCTTATTTCTCTAAGAAGAATGGCTTTGATATGAGAAAATTTCTGCCCATTGGAACAAGTTGCTTGCTAAACAGACGAAAGCTTAATGGACCACCTTGAATTGGTTGATGCTGTTAATTTCTTTTGTTGAATTTGTGAGAAAAATAGGAAGGGAATGTCGTCTGTCATTCTAAGTTGATATTTCTTTTCAGGTTTATTGCATGAAATGCTTCGATCAGCCAAAACAGGGAACTCAAAATCAACTTGGAAGGTACCTCACCTGGTCCTATCAAATTCGTCATAATTTTGCAATGCCTGTAATCTATACTGTTTTCTCAATACCACTTAGATAGAGTAAATGCTCTTGTATTTGATGGAGTTTCAAATAAAAATCCCAACATTTCACAGTATCTCAAATTGATTTTCCTATCAATCTTAGAAACACGACACCTATGTTTTGATACAAATGGTGCATGTCCATCTCGTGTCAACTGTAGCTTGAGTGTATCCAGACGAAATTAACTGTTAGTGAAAATTTGGGACTCTATTAGAATCTTGCATGGTTACCTTACCCAATGATTGCTCAGTTTAGACAAGTGTTTTGTTACATATTTACGTGATTAGAGTTATCCTACCATCGTTTTCCATCTTTTAGAATGTGCATTTCTCGTTAATCTTGGTTCTTGAATCTCTTACCTGCAGGTTCTCATCATGGACAGACTTACTGTGAAGATCATGTCATACTCATGCAAGATGGCTGATATCACACAGGAAGGAGTTTCATGTAAGGAATAAAAGGGAAACTCTTAAAATTTGGGATAGTTCAGAACATTTCATTACAATTATTAAAATCCATTTGAGAGACAGTTGGAGAAATGTTTGCTTTTTTGTAGTTTTTATGTGCAAAATATTGCTTGGCATGTATTGTATGCATTTAGATCACTTTAGAGAGCAGGCGGTTGCTAGCATCAAAGAATATTATTCTAGTATTTGCTGAGATGGAGTAATTTCATTGAATATCATGTCATTAAAATAAATGATTTAATTTCACACATGGCTATCCATTGAAGCATTTCATTCTCCATACAACCATACCAGAATTCTGATTGTTGTAAATTACTGAAACATGTTGCTCTACAATATGATATTCTCTTAGCTTATGTGTAAAATTCCTCAAATTGCATTGCAAGTGGGATTATATGGTTTAAACAACGGGAGAATGAGCATTTGAATTTTAATTGCTGCATTCACCATTCACCTAGTTGCTTGATTATCATTTTTCTCATTGCAGTGGTAGAAGACATATACAGAAGAAGGCAGCCGTTGCCCTCCATGGATGCTATATACTTCATCCAACCAACAAAAGAGAAGTAATATATTTTCCTTTGGTTGACTTTCCATGTTCATTATCCTGCCCTTAAAAAAGAAAAAAAGGAATATTGGTTTTTTGGAGCTTTTCCAATTTAATTGCTTCGCAGCAATTGGGACTTGCCTGAATAACATTAAGGCATATTTTATCTTGAATAGATTGTATATAGAGCACGAGAGAGATTATAAATCTGAATTTTAGTTCTTAAGGCAGGTTAACGACTTTTTGAAATGCACTCAGTTTAGTAAACATGATCCTCAACCCTTTTGGGTATTGTCTCTTATTATTAACTAGTTTACTTATTCTAGTTGATAGGTTGACTAAGGGACTTAACCTCATGATGCCTGTGCTCCACGTTGAATATTTTGTTTTTGTTTTTATTTAGTAATTCTTACACCCATTACTTTTTGTGATACCTAGTAGTCTGTGCAATTTTATCACATCTTTAAAGAAAGAATTGAAGTTCTTATCTGCAGTGAAGGCAATGTATGGGGACTTGTCTCCCTGACTCTTGTTTTTTTCTGTCATCATGTTGCTAATTCTGTCTCTTATTTTATTCAAATAATGCTGGTGGTGTTCTTTCTTTCTTTCATCCTATATATATATATATATATTATTTTTTTGTTATCATAAGGGGTTGTGTTCTTACTATTAGTTTTATTTTGCAGTGTTATCATGTTCTTGTCAGACATGGCTGGGAAATCGCCTTTGTACAAAAAGTATGTGAATAATTTTTATTCATTGTTCTCTGGGAGTCAATTTTAACTTTTGAAAGTCCAAATTTACTAATTATTGTCAACTTATTTTTTTTTCTTGTCTGTATATGAAGGGCATTTGTTTTCTTCAGTTCCCCTATATCAAGAGAACTGGTTTCTCATATCAAGAAAGATTCAAGTGTATTAACTCGCATAGGTGCATTGAGAGAGGTATAGGTCTCTTTCTCATTAAAAATTTTGGTCCTTTGGATCAATAATTGTGCTGAAGCAATTTGATTTATCAGCTAGATATATGTTCTCTTGATCCATCATTGTTTTAAAGCTTACAAATTGATATTGACATATTTGTTATTTTGATGTGTGAGCTATGCAGATGAATTTGGAGTATTTTGCTATAGATAGCCAGGTTTGGTGATGCTACTTCATTTTTCCGGTTCAATATCATATGCAAAATATTGATTATCTTTTCTATTTTCTTATTCATTAAATTATAACAATAGCTATTTTGCCGAGGAAAAGCACTTTTGTCAGGTTGAGTTTCCAGCAATGCTTTAGAGATGCCTGATTTCATCAATGATATTTAGCAGCTCCCATGTTTCTTTTGTTTCCATCCAGAAATTAGCGTCACTAAGATTGATTTTTAGAGCTAGATACTATCTTTTATTTGAAAGTAGTCATCATTATTTTCTCCAGTGCAACACGGTATGTCAAAAGGCACATGACATGGCAATCTGTAACAATTCCATTTTCTGACACTAAGTAGCTTTTTTGGTATTTATGCTTCTTCTTCTTCTTCTCAAGAAAGCCTCTGGTGTCTTGAGCCTATAACTCCACGAGAGAGATGGGATTGGAAGCTTCAGTCAGCTTATAAAAAATAAAGAGCTTGTGAAAAAGAAAAGGAAAAGAGAGAGAAATAAAGATGGAATTGTTCATGCACCTGGTGTTTATGCCACAGTGACCAGTGATTATTTTTAGGTTGACTTAAATGACCAAGCTCCAATGCCAGGTTTCTGAAGATCCAGTCAATGATGATGCCAATGAGTCACAGATAACTTGAAACTGCACAACCTTTTTATGGAAAATAATCCTTGTTTTTCTTTTGTTTTTTAAATAACTCCCCTAAGGGATAGTTTGAGCAATTGAAAGCAGCTAGTATTTTATTTTCATTTTTTTTAAAACAATTATTTTTTATATAAACTTATTGTTTGATCCTTTTCACAAATTTCTGATCACAGTTCAAGAAGCTTGTTTCTTTTGTTTGTGAATTTTTCTTATGTAAATCCATAATTTCCTTTTCTTGCGCCTATCTTCATTATGTTATTCTTTTCCCATTAGTGGTGATACGTTGTTCCACACAGGGTTTTATTACTGACAATGAAAGGGCTTTAGAAGAACTTTTTGGGGATGATGAGGATAGTCACAAAGGTGATGCGTGTTTGAATGTGATGGCTTCTCGCATCGCTACAGTTTTTGCTTCACTACGGGTATATAGAATGGCTTCCATATGTTGATTCACAAAAATCTTGATAATATTCTTAGGCATGCTTATGTCTATTTTTCAGGAATTTCCTTTTGTGAGATTTCGTGCTGCCAAGTCCCTTGATGTAACAACAATGACAACTTCCCGTGATCTAATTCCTACAAAGCTTGCTGCTAGAATTTGGGATTCTCTAACACAATATAAGCAAAAGATTGAAAACTTTCCCCAGACAGAAACCTGTGAACTGCTCATCCTGGATAGATCTATAGATCAGGTCTTTAAGTGCACATTGCTTATAAACTCATTACTTGCTTTTTGCATGGCTTGGTTTTGTTGCTCATGTGTGAATTTCACAATTTTTAGATTGCTCCTGTCATACATGAGTGGACATATGATGCCATGTGCCATGATCTGTTGAATATGGAGGGAAATAAATATGTGCATGAGGTAAGTCAATAGTTGAGAGTTCTATCTATACTCTTGGATTTTCTGATTTGCTGTTGGATCTCTTTGGGGTACTATTCATCAAGGAGTTTCCCTATTCAGGTTCCCGGCAAAGCAGGTGGTCCACCTGAAAAAAAGGAAGTTCTTTTGGAGGAACATGATCCTGTTTGGCTTGAGCTTCGGCATGCACACATAGCATTTGTATGTATAGTTCCTATGCATTTGTTAGATTTTAAACATCCACCTGGTGAATGCTCTAATCCTTGGTTTCCTTATTAGGCTAGTGAGCGGTTGCACGAGAAGATGACCAACTTTGTATCAAAAAATAAAGCTGCCAAAATCCAACATGGTTCAAGGTTGATGAAAATTCTTTATTATGTAAATTGCTGACCATTATCATGATGTCATTCGTGTTATATTTTGTTAGTTTCATTAACTTTAACCTCATAGGAGCATTGATTAATGGTTCATAATTCACAAATGAGTTAATTTAATAGAAAACTCAGTCCCTCTGCCTAACAATAAAGGGATGAGTAAGAAAAGGAGACCTATCAGGACACAAGTTTTCAAATGCATGAAGTGACTCATGCTAGTTATAAGATGTTGCTCTAATTACTGATCTGTGTTACATTGATATTAGAATTGTTTCATTAAGTTGTTTATTTTCAATTTATTTTTTATGGAGGGTTTTACGAATCTTCTTTTTCTTTGTTCTTCTTTTAGTTTTTCAGAGCTCTTGTCCTGTGTGCTCATTTAATTTACACTTCTTGTGATCCCAACTTCATTTTTTCATGTCTTGCTTGGAACCACCTGGTTCATAATATTATGCAACCTGAAATTCCATTACCAAATGGTCTAGAGACATTTTTTTATTGGAAAACAGGGAGAAGTTGACATTGCAAACAGTAATCTGTCATCCATACCTACTCATTTGTCTCCTCTGGAAGTGCCACGTCAAGGGAGGGTTAAGAAATTTTGGATTTTCGTAGGAACTGGTTGGGATGATGAGTAGAAGTATTTTAATGATGGCATGGACGATGATTTCAGGTGCTACTTGTTGATGTTGGAAGTGGGGACCTCCTGGATGACACACACACACGTGAAGTTTTGTAATTGAGAGGGATTGTTTTTCAAGGAGGGAGGTGGCTGTGAAGTATGGGGAATGGGTGGGTGGATGGATGGCAGATGCTGGAAGAAGTTAAAAATATCAGTGGAGTTAGTAGAATAACTGATAGTTGTTAACTTAAAGAGAAATGTTCTTGTTTATATAAGTACCCTTGGAGCTTAGGAATGGATATATGGTTGTTTCTATACCAGATTATTAGTTGCTGTGATGGTATATCTCCAACCTTGAAGTTTAACTGTTGTGTAGAGATGGTGGTGAACTTTCTACACGGGACTTGCAACAGATGGTTCAAGCATTGCCTCAATACAGTGAACAGATTGACAAGCTCTCTCTCCATGTAGAGGTTAGTTTATTTCTTCTGACAGCAAACTGCTCTTTTTTCTCTTTTAGTTGGCACATTTGTAACATAAGGAATACAATTATAATATGATGCTCTTATTTCCAAACCTGGTTCAGAAGTTTAACTTCATTCTTCCTACTTGTTTAGCAAAATGACTCATGGGCTCTAGACTACTTTGCCAGCTTATGCTTTTTTCAAGGCAATTTGACATATAGTGTAGCTATTATACTTTGTGGTTATTTGAAATTAATTTCTCCATTCTAGATATCCTTTCCGAACAACTTTTGTGATGAATGAATAGCTATTTTAATGGATGTTTATTTGAACTCCAGACCTTTTCTGTGGAGATGAAGTGCAGTTACCACCAGGTTATGCCTGGGTCTCATCCCTAAAGATTGAATGTTGGTGTCTTGCAAATGAACAATGCTTGGCCTGATGACACTATGATATTGCCATTTAGTGCTCATGCTTGATGTTATCTCTGAATCCTAAAGTTCTCTGGCTTTAACGTAAACTCCCCCGCGCCCCCCCCCCCCCACCCCAATGGTTAAGAGGTTGTTGATGCTCTTTGCTTATTAGCTCAAATGTTAGGTGTTTGAAGGAGGGCTGATGCAGATTTTGTGTAAATCTGATCAGTAATAAACAAGATTGAGGTTATTGACCAAATTGCATTCTGCTCTAATTGAATTCCTTAACCATTCCATTACTAACTCAAATTAATGAGGCAGGATACTATTTGAGTGCTTTCTTGATTGTTGCTTTTTGTTTCTTGTCCATCTCTACTCATACTTTAGTTAGGCTGCTGAAGCCCCGTTTAGAACAGCACAACGTTTTTTTTTTTTTTTGAGAGTGCGGCAAATGGAACTTTTTCTGGTTTACTACTTTTCAATGTTGCCCCTTTTAGAGCTTTATGTTTAGGCATCCTACTCATGTTCTTTTGAGTGCTGCGTCGTAGATTTTATCAAGACTTTGCTCAATTGATTTGAGGTGACTTGTTAATTGATAAATTTACTCAACCCAACAAGTCTCATAATTATGAAGCTTCACTGGAAATATCATCTAAAAGTAGGTTCTTCAATTCTTCCTCTTCCCTCCTTTTCCGCATGTTGCTTTGAGTTTCAAATATTTTCACAACACATTATATGAACTTTCCTTCCATACCAATGAGTGGAACTTTTTCCTTGATGGAAATGCCATTAGATATTTGGTTCTGTATTTTATTTGCATGGTTTTTAGTAACTTTGAAATTGTACAATGGATAGACTACCATAGGAGTTATTGTTGTTGCATGGTTCCAGACAAGAAGTTAATTATGTCCTCTGCTTAGAACCCATTATTCATGGGAGCACGAATGAAGTTCAATTTTTTTCCAAGATGGAAGCACATATTGCAATTAGCTTAAATTGTACTAAGTTTTTCTCCCCTTTTGAATACGTATGGAATAGTGTGTAATCAGAAAGAGAAAGAAGACCCACTGGTTTATGAAATTTGCAAGTGGTCCATGGCTTTATACAGATTGTGTTTTATGGATGCAGATTGCTGGAAAAATTAATAGTATTATCAGGGAGTTGGGGCTTCGAGAGCTTGGTCAACTAGAGCAGGACCTGGTTTTTGGAGATGCAGGAATGAAAGATGTTATTAAATTTCTGACTACGAAAGAGGTAAAACTTGTGGTAAATTGTAATGGGTGCATTTCAACTTGCCAATAATATTTATAAAGTAGGTGTCTCACTCTTTTGCAGGATACAACTCGTGAAAATAAGTTGCGGTTGTTGATGATTCTTGCAGCTGTTTTTCCTGAGAAGCTTGAGGGTGAAAGGGGTCTTAATATAATGAAGGTACTTATCTTTGTTTTTGTGCTGGTTTTCATTTTCTTACTGTTTTGAGGTCAGCCAGCAGAGCTTTTGTGATCTTTTGAATTCCTGATTTGATGTTATTGAGAACATTTTCCTTGCACATCAGAACTAATTTTATGAATTTATTTTAGCTGGCAAGATTACCGCAGGATGACATGAATGCTGTGAATAATATGAGATTGCTTGCGGGGGCATCAGATACCAAAAAAAGATCAACTGGTGCTTTTTCCCTGAAGTTTGATATTCATAAGGTGAACACAAATGTTTGTTGAAATGCTGTATCTAATCGTCAATTTTGAAGCTTACTCTTTCTTTTCTTCTTCCCAATCAATTGCCAGAAGAAGCGTGCTGCCAGGAAAGACCGCACCGGTGAGGAAGAAACAACATGGCAGTTGTCCCGCTTTTACCCCATGATAGAGGTACATCCGAGTTCTTCTTATTTGATTTTTCATGTACAGTTACACTTTTTATGCTTTACTAGTTTTTCTGCATGTGCGTTGCACATTACCCACACATGATAAGTTGATTTTATCTCTTTAAAGTATTTATTATTTTAAAATGTTAGCCTCGAGCCTTTTTAAAGAATTTAAAAAACTTGAATGCATGGAAAGGAAGAAGCACCAAGGTGTCAATCAAAACCAATGTTATGGATGAAAATAATTCACTAACCTAAATATATTGACTTTAAATTCAATAATATCTTTTGTTTAAGTATATAAAAAATATAATTTAACTTCATTTTTTTTTTTTTGTGATGGAGATATCTTTTTGTTCCCAAGTGATAATATGAAATCCTTTCCCGTCAATTAAAAAATCATTAAATTCAATATAGTGATTTAAATCATGTATTCAATAGATATTTATAAATTTTATTTTGTTATTAATGTAAAGTAATAACATGTAATATTTCATAAATCATGTAACTCAACATCATTGTTCTTTGAAAAGAGGAAGGTAATTCAATAATTCATTGCACTAATAAAATATATTTAATCATGGATTTAATAAAATCTCAAAATATAATTTTTTTTTAAAATCAAATTTTGTAATTTACAAGAACCGCTGACCAAAATTCACTTTTTAGTCTAGTTTGGGGAAGACTTCGACAAAATCAACAAATTTCAATAAAATATTGATGCCATCAACTTAATCTTAATCAATTCAAGAGATTTATGAGATCTAAAATTTTATAATTTGCATGCATTTGTTCACGCTAAAAAATATTGTATTCCTTAAAATCTTACATTTTCAAACTACTTACTTTCTCTTGGTATGATAGAAAGCAATATCCCAATATAAAGGAAGGAAATTTAGTTTCCTAGATGTTAGAAATGTGAAAACTAATAGTACAGCTAAACTATCCATTGCTTTTGTATGTTTACGATTTAATATCCTACCATAACAAATATTCCTACTAAAAAAATTGATCTTTTATTAAATTCTTAAGAGTTTTAAGGATTTAAACAATCAAAATTTTGATATTGCATAATAACATTGTTTTGTCTTTACTAGACATGATTGTGGGTTGACCTTTTTTTATACTGCGGGTTGACATTTTTTTTCTTTGTAAAAAATGATGTCTAGGTGCTGCAATCACGTTTAAAAAAAATAAAAGAATAAGGACCCGGGTTATAGCCCCCGATTGAGTCTAATAATCTGATTTTATTTTAATCAGATGATAAAAGAATAAGCAATGATAGTAAACATACAATTTTTTTTAAAGAGAAGATCACAATATCTTGAGAAAAAATATTAATTTGATGTCTTTTCAGGCGAAAAACAGTTTGAAAAATACTTTGAAAATCAAGTTAAACTGCAAAAACAAAAACACTCGCTTAAATCATACAAACACAAGGATAAGTTCAAGCATTCTTTCAAGTAGAAAATATTTTAAAGTTTCTTATCTCATATACTTATAAAATTAAGATAATTTCTTCTATCTAGATAACGTATCTATTAGTTTGATATTTTCTTTTGATATATTTTGTATTCCATATTAATAAATTCTACAAATTTAGTTGTTTTTTTTCCTATACATTTGTGATACAATTGATTGAATATTGCTATTGAAAAAATCGAGATTTTCTCATATTTCAAAAATTAGAAATAAAAAAATAATTTATAATAAATCATAATATACTTAATATACTAATGATACGTATTCTTAGATAATATTTCTTTTTATGTTTCTTACATCAACCGAAATAATGAAGTTTTCTTTAACTATTCCAACC
>Ga0325411_1007292_pt1 | contig 12060 bp, 5 predicted proteins | sample PopdelMetagenome_13_FD_206181 | JGI IMG/M metagenome (GOLD analysis project Ga0325411, IMG submission 206181) | Populus deltoides microbial communities from Bellville, Georgia, United States - Xylem-PdIQD-R4 | ecosystem: Host-associated > Plants > Phyllosphere > Stem > Wood/Secondary xylem...
TTATAAAGGACTTGGCGCGTGTGTCAAACGAGTTATGGGACCACGTGTTGAGTGCCCAAGTGAAGGTCCATTAAAAATTTTGGGGTACGCAGTACAATAATATTTACGTTGCGGATATATTCTGACCCTCTTTCGTAGTTATTAAACCCAGATTTACTTGATAGATCAACAAAATCTGATTTATTTGGTGGCTATACTAGTACAAATAAGGTAAAAAATCAACATAAATAAAAATTAGATGAAATTTGATTGACCTGTCACTCGTGATCCGTATGACTTGGCAAAACCTTATTGAAATCTAATTTTTTTTAAATGTGTTTTTCCTCTTAACTAGAATACTTTTTTATATTTTTTTAATTGGTTATTAATCCTTTTCAAAATTTATTATAATTTTTAGTTACTTATAAATTGAAGGTTTTTTTAAAAAAAAATTTGAATGAATTCAAGTATAATTTTATAATTATCACTATATTCATCTTTTTCTGGAAAATTTATGTTGAGGAATATAACTTCAAAAAGTATATTTACATTCAGTTCACAAAATTGACTATTTTGAAGATGTTTTTCTAATTTTTTTGTCAATGCATTTGATTTCTTAATTTTACCCTCTATTCAAGTGTTATTTTCATTTAATTTTTTATATTATTTATAAAAAAAATTATTCATATATTTCATTTTTTATGATAAAAATAATTTTCAAACTAACTTATGCATCAATTAAGGTTAACTTCTTACTCGAACAATTTCAAGGACATATCCTTTACATGGTGCCTTCAAAAACAATTTAATAAATTATCTTAGATGCTGCACTACCTGAATTTTATAATTTATCGATGAAATATTTCGTTTGCAGTTAGAAATTGATTTTGTCGGCATGATTTTTACCAATTGGCATACAAATGATTATTATTCATCAAAAAAAAATATTTAATAAATTATCTTAGTACAAACCTCCTACAACCGGGTGTTATGTTTTTCATGGAAAAAAAATCAACAAATTCAAAAAAATAATAACTTTAAAAAAATTATTGAAATCCAACATATTGTGAAGTACTAAGCTTATCTATCCACGAGTTATTGCATCTCTTTGTGACAATTATCATTTCACATGTACGTTTCAACAAAAAACTTTATCAGTCTTATAGTTCGTGTCCAAAAAGAAAAAACAGTTATTAGTTAAATATATTCATATAAAAAAACAAATTAAAAAAAATATAGATATAATGAAAAAAAATATTATCATCTATCGTGCATGCGAAACGAACAGAATGGATTCACCAGTGTGTGTGGCAATGAAACCATGAATCTATTTGTTTCGGTTCTCCATATCGAATTGTGATTGTTGAACGAAACACTCGAATATCATGAACTAAATATATTCTTTCCACACAACCTTTGAGACATATGAACATTTGAAATCCTTCCAAACAATATAATAATATCACATATTTGATTGATTACAAGATATATTAAACTAACAAATATAACCTCCACAAGAATAACATGAAACTTGTGAATAATAATTGTATATAACCTAATGAAGTGTTGGACCATTGGAGACTTGGAGCCCGTTTGAAAACACAGGTCAACCCGTGTTTTCATAAAAATCAATTTTTTTTACTAAAAATGAATTTTTTTGTGCTAAAAATGAATTTTTTTATATGTTTTAGATCATTTCGATGTGCTCTAATTTTTAAAAAATAAAAAATATTATTTCGCTGAGCTCTGAGCTCCTCTGGCAAATCATGATGTGCACGTGCTGGTTTTAATATATTTCAGTATGAAAAACACTTTAAAAAATAATCACAACCACACTCTCAAACAAACTCATCCGAGGCCATTATCCTCCCTTTCATGAATTTTAGTTTGACCTCCATCAATGTTTATATTATTTTATATTAAACAAAAGTAATTTAATTGTAGTTCCCCGTAGTAGGTATTATATTTGTAAGGTTGGTGCTTCAAAAAGTATGGACAAATCATGGGTTCAGAAAGTGTATCTATCTTTTGAATTAGGTTTAAATATCTTGTTCTCTCTCTTTTAAGCACTGCTGAATCCATACTAATCAAGTATTTTTCTATAGGTCACAATTGCAGCTTAGATATTATTCTATAATTTCTGAATATGACAGAGTCATTCTCATCACTACGTGTGCACGTCCCCCTCCAAATTAAGTTGAAGGTGTCAATAAAGCGTAGTTTTGAAACTCGATTCAGTTTAATAAGTTGTTTTGAAAGTAAAATTAGGTTGAAGGTGTCAATTGGGAAAGTAAAATCTCAGAGTGAACCGGCGAGTTGACCCTGTAAGACCCGTTCAAAAACTTGATTACAACTCGTTGATTTTTTTTACTAAAACGATGTCGTTTTGATTTTTTTTAAAAAAAAATTAAACCGGCGACCCAATCAAAACCCGGAACCCGGGCCTTGGACCGGGCCGGGTTAAAAAACTATGGAAAATAGAACTCAATTTCTTAAAATTTGTCTTTATTGTATTATTGATCCCACTGGGAAAAAAAAAAGGAAAATATTTAGAAGAACTCAATGTCATTTTTCTTTCCATTTTGTCTCTAATAAAATAAAATTTATTTTGAAATCAGTGTTAATTTAATTCGAGAGGTGAGCTGCATACATTTTTACTAAATAAACTAACTTATTTTACATTAGTTGGAAAATCCACCAATCATGTGACTCTTAGAGAAAACAATTTCTTATTTATAAGAGATTTATTTACGAGAATAAAAAAATAAAAAAATTTGTAGTTAATTAAAAAGAAAATCTTGACCACCTTGCTAACATGGATTTTTTTTGTCTTATATGTGGGAATTTTTTAATATTCAAAAAACAAATAATATCTTTAAACCGGTTTATATATAATGATTTTAATTACAGTTAGGAATAAAACAGAGTTGCCAATTTGAGGGCTAACTGCTCGATGGCAGGGCAGACCCTCCCATGTGTATTAGGAAACCAGGCCTGGGCTCACTTCAACCGTTTAAGGATTGATTCATAGTTGATGGATGCCCTGTGGGCTCACTTCAGCCCAATTCGCTAAGAAAGAAAGAAAAACCTATTTTTATTTTTACATGCTGAAACAGACTCCAACCCTCTCATTTTGGGGTTCATTATTTAAAAAATATGAAAATCTGAAAAAATCTAAATAGCATTGTTTTTTATTATTTATAAAAAAAAAAACTAACCACTTAAGGAACGAGTTTTAACAAAATTAATGAGTGAATTTGGGTTTTTAACCGCGTCAACAAAATTTTTTTTATTTTTATTTTTGTTTTAATTCAGACTAATTTAGATTCCAAGTCAATATATAAACCTGATCTAGATTTAATAACCATGCTTTTTGAATGTAAAAAATAATAGAAAATTACCAAAAACTTTCTTATAAAAAGTTTATCTATCCAAAAAAAAAAAAACCATTAAAATATTTGTCATCTATAGAATTTCAATTCCATATTTTCATATGAAAGAAACTCAAAAGCTAATTCTCGCTTAATAACGTCAATCCATTAGATTTTTTTGGTTTAATCTTTTTTTTTATTTTATAGTTTTATAGATTAAAAAAATCATTGATCTGGATAGAAATTTATTATATCATATTAATATATAGTTATTTTATAGAATATAATTGCAGACATAACATAAATAATGTAAACATAATAATATAGATATATAATCTTGTAAAGTATTTCTTTATATAAAATTCATTAAATATTTTTTTCATTTGTATAGAGCTCCAAAATAAAAAGTTTCTGGTATGAGAATTTTATTTTAAAGTTAGATTGATAAAAAAAAAAAACCTTAATGGAGGTTTTTTTTTTTTTTGAAGAACTGCCCTTGTATACTTTTATGGCCATGGCAGCAGCACTGTTAGTATTGGACCTTAAGAAGATGTTAAGGCCCGTAACAATCCGAAGCTTAACATCCTTGTATCCTGTTCTAATAAACCGATTAATGTCCTAAACTTAATTAAAGTGCACACAAATTGATCCGGATATCCACGTTAAAATTAAAAAAAATTCAATGTTATGAAATTATATTCGCTAAACTGGTTAAGATTTTAAATTTATTTTTTTAAAAAATTAAATATTATAAATTTTATTATTATAAAAGGTTTATCTACTTATTAATTTTAGAATCTTGAAAGATTAGTTAAGGTATATATAAGCTAACCCCAATACAAACAATTACAAAAATAAATTAAAAATAAATAAATAAATTTCAATGTCATGGAGATTTTACTCTTTTATTTCACTTGCACTGATTTGCCTATTCTTGAAAATCAGCTTTTCCTGTCCATGAAAATATCCACTTTCATGTAACCTTTTGTTACTCAGAAATTACTAGTTCATATTTCACAAATTTTAAAGTTATTGAAAGTTTACATAGTTATTAATTTTAAAATCTCAGAAAATTAATCAAAATACACGTAAGCTATCCGGACAATAATTAAAAATAAAAAAAATACTCCATGTCGATCAGAAAAAAAAAAAATTCCCTTGGCTCCCACGCCACAAACTCCAAAGCCTTGTGCTCCAAAGCTTGAGAGTGGACCAGCAACTTCTTTCTTTGAAGCAAATGTTATCTGTGATAATAATCATATGGTCCTCCTGCTTCATGTTTTTTTACAGTCAATTTTTTAATATCTGATTGAGTAAATTATACAATATTGATTTACTGCGGTGTGGAAGGAATCCAATATTGTGTTGCGGTGGCTTTTGTAGTCGCAATTTAAAAAAATATATATTATATTATAGCTTTTTTAAAATTAAAATTTCAGTAGATAAATTTTATTAGAATTCATGCAAAGATATGGTGTGTGTTTTAATTAATTAAATATTTTTAAATATATAATTAAAACAAACAAAAAACACTGCATCACTCAGTATCACAGAAACAAACCAAAAAAATAGCTCAGTCAAAAACAAAATTCAGCAGATGTTCCTTACAACATTACAATAAGGACACATTCACGTGCATAGGAACAAGAATTTTCTACCCTTTCTCCCTTGAAAATTTATTTATTTTTACCATAAATATAGTTACAGGGTTATCTTATATGTTTTTAAAGCACTTTTTATTTTTTAAAAAATTATTAATATCTACACATCAAAATTATATAAAAAAACACATTAAATAAAATATTAATTTAATTTTTTAAAAAAACAAATATACTTTTAGAATACTTTCAAATACAATTTACGACTTACTTTGAAACGGTAACGAAAAGTAACACAGCCCTCACGTGTCACCAGCTAGTGCTCCATCCTTTTCTGTCTCAGCCCACCTTTCCCCCCTAGTGCCAGACCAGTCACCGCACCGGTAAAATAACCTCCCTCATCCTCTGCAGCTTTTTGATAAGACATGGACCCACCATTTTATATATATATATATATATATATATACACACACACATATATTATAATGAAAAATCTTACTGTTAAAATTCGCGAGATCATAACGGTAAGAGATTGTATTTTAATAAGATAGGTTTATTTTTTAATTTTTCTAGATTGAAGTTTTGAGAATCTGTCCTAATGATGTAAATGTGGGTTCTTGAGATATTTTGAATTTAAATTGATATGTGATATGTAAATTTATTTGAAAATACTTCTTATTTTCAAATAAAAAGAAATTGGAATCTTTATCATTAATGTATGGTTGAGATCCTACATTATTTGGTCAAGCTTTTAAATAAGTTTTTATATTTTAAAAGTATTTTTTAAAAATAATTATTTTTTTATTTTAAATTAATTTTTTTTATATTTTTAAATTATTTTGATATGCTGATATCAAAAATAATTTTTTAAAAAAATATATATTATTTTAATTTCCAAGATAAAAAACATATTAAAAATAATTATTATCACATTTCTAAATATTATATTAATCAGGTTTTGTGAAATTAAAAATTATTAAATTCAAGAAATAGAATAAGAGCATCAAAAGTTCACAGCTACCTAGGAAAGTTAAGGAAGGATTATAAGATAAAAATATAACTCTTTACGATAGTTTATTTGGAAAGTTTAGGACAACAACATATTATTAAATATGAAGTCTATCCCTTAAGAATAAGGAATAGAAACACTGACCCTTCATAATCATTGAAATAATTTGATTTTTAAATATCTTAATCAGTTTAATTATAAAGAAAATATAAAATACATGATGTCAATCCCTTTTTATATCTTCATATATTCTTACATTTAATTGATTATAAGTTATAATTTGTTACATTGATTTTTTTAGGTGTACTTGTTTTTTTTGCTTTTATCGTAATAAGATTTTTGAATATTGAACTCGTACTCATTGTTTTAAAACTTGAATCAACCTGACAGGTTGATTCAGAACTCGATTGACGTGAGGTCTGGGTTAAAGAAAGAAAAAACACAAATGATTTTTTAAAAAACTTGAGTCAACCATATTGATCGGAGTTTCACTCTATCAAAACTCAGTTTGATTATTTTTTTTAATTTTTATTGAAATTATATCATTTTAATTTTTTCAAAAAAATAAAATCGATCTTGCATAGCCTAGGTTGGCGACCTCTTCAATGCATGACCTGGATCTTATTCGAGCCCGTTTGTTTCCGTGGTTGCTTATGCTTTTGAAGCAAATCACGGGAAACAAACGTTTGGTAACTAATAAAACTCAATTCACTGTTCATGGGCCCGTCAATATCTGCGTTGAAAACACAGGATCACTGAAAACAGCACAATGTTCTGGCCGGACTGGGTCCGGTCCAAAGCTAAATACATTGAACCGGGTCCGACCCAGTAAAAAAATTAAATTTTATTTTTTATTTTTAACTGTGTTTTATTCGAAAAACTAGTGTTCAACATTATTCAATGACACTATATAAATTAGACAGAGATCGCTTGATGACGTAGCATTTGTAGAATTTGATCGCAATCTCAATTTTGTTCCTGATCTCAATGTTGTTGTGCGCTTAAGAAACCGAAAAAACTGTAGTCCTTGTCGGATGTATTTCATACGTGATGAAATTATAGATAGTTTAATTGAACAATAAAAAATATTTTATATAAAGTATTATTTATTTATGATGTAATAACAATAGTTAAATCTACAATAATTAAATTAAAAATCATCAATATTAATATATATTTTTTAAAATTATTTTATAACCTCAATTTCAAAAGCATTTTTAACCAAATACATTAAACTATTTTTTATTCAACCTCAATTTCAATCACAGTTTTAACCAAACATACATAAATATCAAACCAATCTCAACTAAAAGTACTTTTTATAAAATAATTTTTTTCAAATCACAATCATAAAAGCTACCATATATATTTTTTTTTTTTGGAACTGTGGTTTCTCATACTAATTATGCCCTCATTTATCCATGTTCTATAGTATTTGTACACCCATTTTTTTTGGGAAAAAAGAAAAGAAAAGAAAACTCGTGTATTGTTTTGATCTTTCAGCAAATCTCCCTGGCAACAGAAGGAATATTGTTTTCAAATTTTGGCAGTCAAGATTCTTTTGGAAGCGATTGTGGCTGAACATATCCTGCCTGGAAAGGACAAGCAGACATGGAAGACATTTGTGGAGAAAGGATGAGCTCAGTAAACATAAACAAGTTTTATGTCCTTGCTACTGTTTCTTTCCTTGTTCCAAATATTATCCTTTCCCTTCTTGTTTTAAGCCATTTTTTTAGTAACAGGCAAATGTTTCATTACCACTTTCCTAGGTTGTTTAGGTGTAATTCAGGTCCATACAAAAAACTCCCATGAAGTGATTTTATCAGGGTTACTGAGAAAAAAAGATAAAAAAAAAAGACTTCTGGAATCTTTGTCTTAGATCAAGAGACATGTTTTCAATTTTTGTGTGCCCTGAAAAAGATTGGACTTGGAGACTTATCTTGATTTTTTTTAATTATTTTATTTTTGTCAAAAAATAATAATTTATTTAACAAATTATTCTACGTGGACATTAAGGTGACCTTACATGTGTAAAAAAAAGTAAAACAAGAAAAAAAAACATTGCCACATTGTTTTATAGAACTAAAAACCGTAACGTGTCTTAAGATATTTTAGATAAGAGGCTGGTTATGTAATAGAAAAGATAGATATCACCATATATATTTTACTTAAAATAAGTTATATTATCATTTATTTTCAATGATAAATATGTTTTAATATGATTTGTACAAGGTATTGTCATTATTCATTAAACAAAGGGCTCAATATTTAAATTTACCATCATGTTTTATTTAAAAATAATTGGCACATCTATATATACGAGACTTATCATGGGCTGAAAATTTTATTTTATTCAGCAAGGAGCATCTAAAAAAACCGAGCTTGTTATTAGACCGTGCTATTTAATAAATAATAAAAATATTGAATTAAATTTGTAAAAATTAAAAATAATTATGGGGTGGCTGAATATTTTATTAGTTAATATCCTTAGAAATCATGAATTAATTAATATTATTATTCACTTATCAACATTAAAAAAACGTGGTCCAATATTGAACATTACCTTCCTGAATCCATCGAACTTATTAAATATTAATGGATAAACAACATCTGAAAAGCAGTACCTGGTACAAGAACATTGGATCTTGGTGGGTTAACAATTAATAAAAACAATTAACACGAGTGTTTTTTTAAAAGAATGTTTTTTTTTTGTGAGGGGGGGAGGATGAGAGAATGTGTGGATCACGTTTTTTGTGTTTATTTTCTGGAGAGATTTTGCTTTGGTGTGGTGTCTTTTTCTGTTTTTTTTTTCTTGTTATGGAGTGCGTGTTAGGGTATTTATATTATCCTTCTCAACCTTTTTATTTTCTAATTTTTCTAGATTTCCTTTTTATTTTTATTTTTAAATTAAATCAGTCCTTATTATATGTTTTTCAAATTACATTTTAATCATTAAAAAATTTATTTTTATTTAATTGATGTTTTTTTAAAAAAAAAATTGTCAATACAAAAAGGTCACATAAAAAAACAAACTATATGAGAACTTTGATAGTTTTTGTATTTTTTTTAATTGTTAAAAATATGTTGAGTAATGTCATCAATTTCTATGTAATTTCAATTCGAAACGGTCTAATGCGCGGTTGCCATGAATTAATTTATATCATTGTGACTATGGAAAATCTCCACCTCAAAATATACAATCATTTTCCATGCAGAATCTCCTTATAGAATCTTGAACCTAGATGGATGGGTTTTCATGAATTTACATGTTTTTTTTTTAATTCATAGCAAGTTTTATCAATTCCTAATTTACATAAAAAAAGAGAGATAGTTTTTCTTCGTTATATAATAATTAAATAGATCAAATTCATTGAGATTAAGTAGGAAATAGGTGTTTAAAAGTGTAGTAGCGATTATTTTTTAAAATGTTTTTCTGTTTAGAAATGTATTAAAATAATATTTTTTTATTTTATTAAAAAATAATTTTTAATATCAGCACATTAAAATATTTAAAAATATATATAAAAAATTAATTTAGAGTAAAAAATAAAATTTCAATTTAAAAAAATATTAAAATAAAAAACAAACAGAATATAAAAACACAACTCCTAAACATCATGCATTTAAGAATTTATCCACTATCTTTTGATGATTAAAGGAGTTGACAGTAAATACCACACTATTTTATTGTAGCAGATGATGAATTTAATGCGTGATGATATCATTAATATTATCAAACAAATTAAAACAAGTGTAGTAACTATCTAGTAGGTGATCCTGTAGTAAGAGTTTGAAATCAAGGAATTTACTCTCCTATAGTTTTAGGTTCGAGTTTTATGATTGCTAATATGATGGTTACTAAAGGCTTACATGGTCGTTAATTTTAGGACCTGTGGGATTAGTCGAGGTGTGCATAAGCTGACCCGGAGACCTATATTAATAATAATAATATAAAAAAAACAAGTGTAGTAGTGACGCTTTCGAAGTGTTGTGGAAATGATATTATTGTGATTTTCTTCAACCCTTGGTGTTTTCTATTTTTAAACAGTTATTCTACAGTTGCTGAAGACAATTCTTTTTATTCTTTACACACACACACACACTTGAGGATAGGTTTTTGCAGCAACTCGGTGCTGATTTCTTCACGTTCGTTAGCAATCTGATGTGGGATTACATGGATCCTCCGTTGCAAATCACGGTGCCGTCAAGGCCCTAAAGCCTTGTTTCCATTCATTTTTTTTTAGTTTTTACTAGTTAATTATTTGACCCGTCCCTTTCACGGGTCATATATTTCTTTTCTATAAAAAATTATACGTGCGAATTTTTGTATGTAAAAATTTCCAAAAATAAATTGAAAAACTTCTCCATACATATAATCAAATAAATCAAAAAATTTATGTATATGGTACTAGCTTAGTTTTATTTATTTTTTTAAAATTTAAAGAGGTAAGTGAACCTATTTTTTTTTAAAAAAACATGCTAGTGACACGTCGATCACGTAGACCGACAACATGTCATATGTAATCTCAGATTCGGGCTATTACTATGGTGCCCAAAATATCGAGGCACTGTCTTTTGTCCAAAAAATTCAACTTTTAAGCTATTTAAACCTAAAACACCCCATCAACACACTTAGAATAAATACATACCAATATATTAACTCGAAATACCTAAAAAGAGTTAAAACTTGAAATCAAACTGAATTGGATTTGGCTTCCTTAACTTAAATATGTTTTTTCAATCAATATTAAGACTCTAAATAATCACCATCAAGCCCTTTCTTATTGTATGAAACTCGTGAACATTGAGAAAAACATTTTTGGTGGTTAGAAATTGCATGAATGATGATTTTCTCCCTCATCTTTGAAATCTAGTGATCTCTTTCTCCCCTCTCTAACAAAAAAACTGAAAAATAATACAAATAACTTTTATATTAAAATTGAATTTATGGAATTTAAACAGACCTAGATTGTATAAATTATATTATTTTTAAATATTGAAGACCTAAGGGTATTTTTCATGAAAACCCTAGCACATCATCTATTTTTGGTTTCCTTTTCATTTTGGTCGCTGTTTTTCCAATTCTATCATTTCTTAAGAAAACAAAAGGCAAATGGCCTTTAACTATAATCAAATTTACCAAAATTAAAATTTGAAGATCAAAATAAAAAAATAAAAAATGAATAATGAATTCGTAGTAACATGTGAGTGTTTGAATAATGTTATCTTACAAGAAAAAAGAACACACCTTTTTAGTGTTTTATATAATTTATTTTACTTATACAATAAATGAAAACCTTGAAATTTAAATTCAACCTTTAATTATTTATAATATTGAAAACTCAATAACTGGTTTTTAACATAATTATTAAACCCGGATCGATTTCCGGATCGAGTTTAATAACTATAATTTTTAGTTTAATGGCTAATATTGTGATAGGGATAGTGAATAAGATACTGAAAAAAAATAAAAGAGGTAATGGTTGTTGTTTGGAAGAGATGCAACCTATAAAATAAATTAAATTAAAAAAATTAAAAGTTTTCAAAAGTATAATTTTACAGTAAAAACAAATCCTATCTTAAAAAAAATAGAATGAGAGGAAGTGATTGAGATAGAAATTTGAGAAGTGCCAAAAACTATTTAAGAGGCTGTTGGAAACTATATTTCAAATGGTGTTTAACAAAACTTTTAATTTTTTTTAAAAATATTATATATATATAATTTTTTTTGATCGTTTTAAAATAATAATATAAAAAATATATTTTAAAATATAAAAAATATATTTTTTTAATATATATTTTTTTAATAAAAAACACTTTATAAAACAATTACCTTTTCTTATCTTTTTAGTAAGACGGCGCTGAATCAATCATCTCCCATCATCACCATTCCCACATAACATACAGCAACGCTTCTCAATCTATCATCATACTGTTCTATGCTATCATCCCTCTCCCACCCACACGCCACCAACAAAAAAAAAAGTAAAAAAGAAAAAGAAAAAATCATTTACGTAATTCTGACAAAAAGTAAGGGCAATCAGAGGCATGACGTCATCGAGCAGTAGCCTGCACTACTGTTGTCTCTGACATCTGTTTTAAG
>Ga0325411_1007297_pt1 | contig 12057 bp, 9 predicted proteins | sample PopdelMetagenome_13_FD_206181 | JGI IMG/M metagenome (GOLD analysis project Ga0325411, IMG submission 206181) | Populus deltoides microbial communities from Bellville, Georgia, United States - Xylem-PdIQD-R4 | ecosystem: Host-associated > Plants > Phyllosphere > Stem > Wood/Secondary xylem...
TTATATTGCCTTGCACGTTAATAATTTTAAATATCATTTCATGGTTTATCGGACATTGATTTTGCAAAACCACACTACAATTGCTAAATAAAAAGACCCAATAAAAAATGACGCGAATGAAAAAAAATAGTTGAAATTTGTTAAATGAGAATAAAAAAGGACCCAATTAAAAAATAGAAGAACTTGAATGAAAAAAAATTCAATAAAAAAAGAAGAATTTGAATAAAAAATAAAGTTAAGGTGGGGACAATGTTTTCCACCTTAAATATTTTAATGTTTTTTTTTTTTATAATAACCATCCTTATTTCTTTATCATACATCATATAATTTCTTTATCATACATCATATAAGAAATTATTTCCTTTTATTTTATTAACCGATCCCTATAATTTTTAAATATTTTATTTTGATACCATACTTCATTTTTCTCCCTTTCATTAGTTATTTTTTAATAGGGGAAAGAGGTGAGTCACCGAATTAAAATTTAGAGAGAGAAAGTTACTTTTAGTAACAATTCTACACTAAAACAATCAATATTTTTATGTTAAATGTTTTTATATGATGATGAGAGTTGATATTAAATATGTTCTTACATTGAAAACACAAAAAACAACATTTGAGCTCTAGAAGATTTTTTTTTTGTTTTTGAGTTGAATATGGATTTTGGGGTGGTTTTTTGTATTTTTTAAGACTATAAATTGATTAAATAAAGTTTCATATTTTTTTTAAGTGTTTTAAATAAAAAATAGATTGAATATTTTTCTATTTGTTGGTGAGACAAAAAACATGTCATCCTTTCCATTAACTTAAAAAAAAAAAGTTCACGCGTGTAGGTTTGAACTCTATGGGTCAGGCCTACAACGCATGATCCCATTATTTTTTTTAAATAAAATTATTAATTTTTTAAAAAAATCTATTTCTCCATCTCTCTATTGCAATTTAATAACCAAATTGCAGTTTGTAGCCAAGAGTCCTTACATGGAGTACAACGTCCGTAAGTACAGCCGGCAATTAAATGACAGATTCAAACATGCTCGGTGTGGGCGGCAAAGAAGAATGATGAAGATCTATCATCCACTCTTGATCGTGTGAAAGTCATCACTCGCGAGAGACCATCCAAGGCCAAATGAGAGGACATTTGCATTTATAACATCTGTCTTCCTCCCATGGTAAAATGGGGTCTCTCTCTTTTTGGCCCTTTCCCCCTCGCTAGCCCCCATACAAGCAAATCGATCATGAGGAATGGCTAGGTCTTGAATCCATCCAAGTTGTAGTATTGGACGAAGTAGGGTAAAATCGTCATCTTCTATCGTCATTAATTAGGTCCTGTTCTAACCTTTCCGCCCAGGACAAAATCAAGAGAAGACGGGCGAGAAGAAAGAAGTCAAGATTCAGCATTGAAAGTTTGAAATTTAGTCCAATCCCATAAAAAGCACCATCACGGAGCATCTGAGCAGAGGAGCTCGCTATGCTTGACTGCGTAGAGCTCAGTTTACACCACCTGTATGGAGCAAAGGTTTCCTAAGCGAATCTCCTGCATCTTCCATATCGTCTTATAATAGCTCGTGATTGCTTGATGAATAATAAAAGAAAAAACGAAAAACAAAAGAATAACCAGTTGATAATCATCATAAGTTTAAGATCTTGAGTCTTCCAACCAACCTCCTCCTCCTTTTTCTTTAATATCTTAAATCGGAAATTAAGTAAATCCACAACAGGAAGCCACAACCATCAACAGCAACGCCACGCCAAAACCATCCCGAGAATTTTCTTTAAAATTAATTGCGTGACTGTACATAGCGGGCTGGTACTTTTGGATCCGAATAACTACTTCCAATCATGAATAAGATGGTATAATTAAGATATATGAGACGAATGAAAGAAGTGAGGAGCGGATGATAGGACACAAGCGATAGCGGTTTCATTTTTGCTGTTCCTTTTCCATACCACAAGCAGACACCTTTGATTCATCTACTTCGGCGCTAGAGGCTCTACCGCCACCCACCGGCCCGTCATGGAGTTACTGGACCCAGATAACAAATTCCCCAGAATCATAAAGAAAGTAAGAAGGGGAAAAAGGCCCCATTGAAAGAGAAAGCACCGCTTTTCGGATCATGACTTTTTTGCATATTTTTGGTGGTTCCATTTGACCATCCAAGTATAACCTTGACTCCTGCTGGCAAGGGACAAGGATTATACTTTTGCGGTTAATTTGGACACTTTCTGTAAGATTTATCACAACTTTCCACTACAACAAAAATAATAATAAATAAAATAAATAAAACAAGACATTTATAGAACTCGTAATCAGCCATAAGCCCTTCACCACAGGAAAAACCCTAATGGAGCGATGAGACAAGACAGAATAGATAAAAGAAGATAAAGAGGAGACGACACAGGAACATGCTTAAAGAAAAATAGAAATAGCAGAGAGAAAGAGTTCCAAATATAAATAAATAAATAAAGACAAAAGATCAAATCATTTTATTACTAGGAATCAGGTTAAACATTACAGCACAACCATAAAAAAAAAAGTTCTATCATTTGCATGAAATCTTAATGCATGACACATAATATATATATAGGTAATCCTGCTTCCATAGCTGCTGCCGTGTGTATGTGTTTCAGGCCTCTTCCACTGCACTCCTGGAAGCACCACCAACTCTCACCCCGCAATTCATGGAGCATCCGCCATTCCTAAGGATCACATAAATTATGACAACAATAAGCAGAAGGATGATGCCACCAGCAACTCCTCCTTTAACAGCGGCGGAGTGGATTCCATTGGCGGAGTCTGGCGCAGGTGGGAATTCGCTGTAGTCGTCCATACCTGAGCTAATTAATTAAAAAAGGAATGATTAATTAGAGACAATTAGCAATGCTCGAAGTGAGATCATAAATCCATAGGATTCATAATATTATACTTACTAGTGAGGCTAGAGGGTGGCACTGTTTAGCAGAAACAAAGAGCAGAGAACAAAGAACGTGTAGATATTGTATGGCAGATTTGGGAGGTATATATAGTTAGTTATGGCAAAGTGATATTAAAAAAAAAAAAAGATTCGGGTCTTCGGATTTATTTGTGCTAGTTTTGGCTCCTTTTTCTTGCGGTTCCGTCCATTGTGGTTTAATTCGCTCTCCATTCCGCCCTTCGGTATATTTGCTGGGCATGTTTTGGGTATTTTTTTCATTACTTTTCTTTCTTTTCTTTTTCTTTTAACTGTTTGGTTGGATTTTAAAAGATTAGAATCTGTATAGCACTCACAATTTTATTTTGGATAAATGAAAAAATGGGAGATTAATTTTACTTCGGATAAATGAAAAAATAGGAGATTTTTACAAGGGGTCGTTGGAAAGATGCTTTCAAATAGAAGGATGGGTCTCATATAATTTAAATTACCGAGATTCCTCGGTTCGGCGTAAGCCTCTACTTCAGGGTTTTTATTTTTTATTTTTATCTTAGCATTCAATATATAAATATACTTTACTTTTCTTCCGCGTTAGCTACGCGGATCGTTTACGGATATCACCTTTGACGTGTATATCTTCGTAATTGCGCATCTTTTAAATATATTTATTTTTTAAAACATTACGGGTCTTTTACGGTTCTTTCTTTTAAATTATGGAATTTGAAATTTGAAAACAAATTTCAAATAATAATTAAAAAATAAATGATCAAATTTCATATAATTAATAAATAAAAAAATATTTTTTAATTTTTTTATTACATCTCCAAAATAATAATAAATAATTTCTAAAACAAAACCAAATTTTCCTATAAAAATATTATTTTAAAAATTATTTTTTATAAAATAAATAGATATTAATTATATCATTGATTAGTAAGTTTATACTCAGCTACGTAGGTATATAAAAAAGGGCAATTGCCCCTTAATTTTATTTTTAAATATTTTCTATATTAGGATATTAATATAATAATTTGGGGAGGGTTTGATATATGGAAAGTGGAAAGTTATTGTTTAGTTATATTTTAATATAATATATGATATGTATTTCCAGCTCATTTACTTAATTTTTTTTTGTCTTTTTTCACTAATTAATAGAGAGCTTTTTATTTTCTTTCGAGTAGTTGTTGTCTGTCTCTTTCTCTTATGCAAATTTCTTTTCAAGTCTAGATAAGCAAGTAATTTTTTTTGCTTTATGCTTTAGGTAAAAAAAATTTATTATTTATTTTATTATCTAATTTTAGTTTTATTCTTTTATAATTAGTTATTAAAAATATTAGGATTTATGATAATTTAGAGGTTTTGATATGAATGTGTTCAAATATGTTCAAACTAAATGTTTGAATTTACTAATTTAATCAATTAAATATTTCTTTTTTTATTATAAATGAATAAACTAATGTTCATGCAGAACCACTATTCTTGACATCTCTTGTATTGACAGAGTAGATTATTGAAATTATTTAACTAAGATCTTTTAGTTCACTATAATTATGGATTAATCATTTAATTGAGGTCTCTTAATTTACAATGTACATATATTGATTGTCATTTTATATCACAAATTTTTTTATAATTAATTGTTAATAAGATGCTTGGAGTTAGGAGAGGGCGTGGGTTTAAATCCCATAAGTTACACTTTCTCTCTCTTAGTAAATCCCATAAGTTACACTTTCTCTCTCTCAGTATTTTCTCTTATTTGAAACTAGAGTATAGTATTAAAACTTGTTTCATATATTTGACTCAGTGTGTTCTTCATACAACTTTTTTGTGTGTCTAGAAATAATTTAAATGTCTAGAAATGATTAAGTATAATTTAATCAACATACTTATTATATACATATAGATATGAATTGAAGTGAGTTTTGATGAATTGATGTGTATTTTGCCATGAATATCATATGAAAGATTTAGAATTATTGTGTAACTCAACTGACTTTATTATTGTGTAGTTGTGTTAATTATTATGTAGATACTAATGATAAAAAAAAATCAGCAGATTCATCAATTAAATTAACATGTCACTATACAAGTATTTCAAGCATAAATCTCTTGAGGATGAATAGTCATTCAGAACTTCAAGTCATGTAACTCAATCAAGTTAAAAGAAAAGTTATATTAAAAAGTCATAGTATTTATTAGCAATTTGTCTGCTCATTAAAAAGTTTTTTTTGGCTCCATCACTGTTTATCCTCCATATTTTCCAAATTGAAGAGGAGGCGCAAGAAAACATGTTATTGTAAATGCAGTGGTTCATACATTGATGTCCTACTTAAAATATAGTTGGAAAAAAAAACTAATTTGAATATATAAAAACTAAGTATAAAATTACCCTTAACATTAGGGGAATAAAAATGGGATACTATACGACAAATAAATTCTAAAATTAATATATATATATATATATATATATATATATATATTTTAAATTGTAATATTAATTTTACTAAATAGTTGATTTTTTTATAGAATAAATTTATCCAATTTTTTATGGTCTCTCTCTGGGTATCATGAATATGCTAATATAAATATCTAAGCGAGAGGGCTTCTATTTCTATGTTTAGCAGTATAATTTATTTATAATTAAAGAAACATACTGAGAAGGTTAAATATGAAATGCAAATAACTCCCTAGCGATGTTGAATCTTTTACTTCATAATTTTCGAAGGACTGCTTATATTTGAATGATTGTTTCATGTTCATTTTATAAAATATACATATATGGGTTATAGTTGATAACTAGATTATTGATCCGTGCAAACACTACGGACCAGAATAAATTTTTCTTGAACGTAAATTTTTTTCCAGATATTACTAATGTTTTTCTAGTGAAAAAATAAATAAACTATGTGGAGGTTGACTTGATGTGACCTAGTTAACTTTACATATCCAAAAACAAACCGGATGATCCGTAAAAATATAATTTGACAAAAGGAGAATCTCAAGATGACAACTTTTTTAATATTAAGATAACAACATATTCGATTGACTTGGGCTAATCTGGGTTAACATGTAAAATTCATGACTTAAATTATGAGACTATGATAAACTCATAGAAAACAAATCAAGATAAATTATAAAGCCTATGCCACTTGAGAAGACTTAGTCTTCAATTTTTTATGTTTTCTGTTAGCAATAATCCCTGAATATCAGGGAGTTGATCTGGTCTTTGGCCACAACCCATGTTATTTGCTTTTGCTGTTACTTCTGTTATTTGATACCTTTTGTATGGCTATATAAAGCCACCAATGATGCTTAATAAAATATCGATTCATAATTTCAGTAAACCAAGTTTATCATTTGGTATCAGAGCACACGGTTGTTCTCTTTAGCCACAACTAGAAACCTGTGTCAAAGTTTTTTCTTTCTTTAGCCGCAGCTAAAATGACTAGTGAGGGGAGTTTTATTCAACCAACAATCCCTCGTTTTGTTGGGCACTATGATTATTGAAGCATGTTGATGGAGAATTTTCTCCGCTCCAAAGAATACTGGTATGTAGTTGAGACTGAAATTTCTGCTGCAGTAGATAATGTTGATCTCTCAGATGAACAAAGAAAGGAGGTGGCAGATCAGAGGTTGAAGGATTACGAGCAAAAAATTATCTCTTCCAAGCCATCGATCGTTCAATCCTTAAGAAGATCCTGGACAAAGAGACCTCAAAGGGAATATGGGATTCTATGAAGAAGAAGTTTCAAGGTAATGCTAGGGTTAAACGAGCATAATTGCAAGCCCTTCGCAAAGACTTTGAAACTCTTCACATGAAGGAAGGAGAGACTGTTTCTGACTACTTTGCTCGAACCCTTACCATCACGAACAAAATGCGTTTCCATGGCGAAAAGATGTCTGATGTAACAGTTATTGAAAAGATTCTGCATTTTATAACTTCAAAGTTCAATTATGTGGTATGTTCCATTGAAGAGTCTAAAGACTTAGACGCAATGTCTATTGACGAATTGCAAAGTAGCCTATTGGTTCATGCACAACGTATGCAAGGCTATATTGTTGAAGAACAAGCATTACAGATCACACATGACAACAATTTTGGTAAACCAAGTCGTGGTAGAAGTTCTTTTCGAGGCAGGGGACGAGGGCGTGAGAGACAAGGTATTGACAAATCTCTTGTTGAGTGTTTTTATTGTCATGACCTTGAACATTTCCAGTATGAATGTCTAAGGAAAGGAAGAAGAAACGAGTCACAAGTCAATTTCACTAAAGCTACTAACGACGAACCACTGCTGCTCATGACATATACTGAAATTGAGGAGATAGAGAAGTTGTGCAGTGAAGACAAGAAGTTATGCAACTACTGTGAAGGACCAGAATGCAGCTACTGTGAAGGACCAGAAACACCAAAAATTCTTGAAGATGACGATCACATGATGGAGATGTTTTTCATGGCTCCTGAATTTATTGAAGAGAGACTGGACAAGGAGCTATGCAGCTACTGTGAAGGACCAGAAATTCCTAAAGATGCAAAAGACGACCACATGATGGAGATGATTGACAATCACACGATGGAGATGCTTCTCATGGCTCATGTCGAGAAAGCACCTGATGAAACAACATGGTTTCTAGATTCAGATTGCAGCAATCATATGTGCAGTCACAAGGAATTTTTCTCAGAGATAGATGAGAGCTTTCGTAAGTCTGTAAAGCTTGGAAACAATTCCAGTATTGGTGTGGTGGGAAAAGACAAAATTCATCTTCAAATCAATCAAATTTCATAAATCATTATAGAGGTATTCTATATTCCTGAGTTGAAAAACAATCTCTTCAGCATTGGTCAATTACAGGAGAAAGGTCTGGGAATTTTGTTTCGCAACAATACATGCAAGGTGTATCATCTAGAGAGGGGTCTCATTTTTTAGACAAGAATGTCTCTGAACAGAATGTTCATTCTGCTGGCCAAGATTCAAACTCAAAATCAGCAATGTTTTCTCACACCAACATTCGATTTAAATCATCTATAGCACTGTCGTTATGGCCATTTGAGCTTTGGAGGTCTTAAAACTTTACAACAGAAACAAATGGTGCATGGATTACCCCAGTTGCAATATTTAAACTTGTTATGTGAAGATTACATATTGGGAAAACAACATAGGAGCTCCTTTCCGCGAGCTAGTATGTGGAAAGCATCACACCCACTTCAGCTCATTCATTCGGATATATGTGGGCCAATTAATCCTATCTCTAACAGTCATAAGAGATATGTGTTCATTCATTGATGATTTTAGCCGAAAGTTGTGGGTCTTCTTCTTGACTGAAAAGTCTGATGCTTTTAAAATGTTTCAATATTTTAAAGTGAAAGTTGAAAAGGAAATTGGAACCAGTATCAAAGGTTTGCGAACTGATCGAGGGGGGGAGTTTACATCTACTGAGTTTATTGAGTTTTGCACAGTTAATGGGATACATCGCCAACTCACAGCAAGTTATACTCCTCAGCAAAACGGAGTGGCTGAAAGAAAAAATCAAACCATCATGAATATGGTTCGAAGTCTGCTCACCAGTAGAAGAGTTCCAAAAACCTTTTGGCCTGAGGCTGTCAACTAGGCAGCACATATACTCAACAGAAGTTCCATATTGACGATTCAAAATAAAACACCAGAAGAATCATGGAGTGGCACTAAACCTTTTGTCACTCATTTCTCTGTGTTTGGATGCCTTTCTTATGCTCATGTTCTAGATAACAAACGCACCAAACTGGACAACAAAAGTGTAAAATGTGTTCTGCTAGGAATCAGTGAAGAGTCCAAAGCTTACCACTTGTATGATCCACTCTCTCAAAAGGTGATTGTCAGTCGTGATGTTGTTTTCAATGAAAAAGAAAGTTGGTCGTGGGATGATACTCATACTGAGGCAATACAACCCTCTCTTGATTGGAATGATACAGACAACAACAATAATATACAAGATGAAACACTGGACAATAATTCAGGCGAAACTGCTCATGAAAAAGACAATGGATTCTTCGATACTGCTGATAATCACGATGACTTTCATGATGCTGTAGATAATCATGATGAAAGCCATCAAGGAAATTTGGAGCATCCAGTAGCTGAAGAACAAACGACTGCTGACTCTGTTTCACAACATAGTGGAAATCGTCCTCGTTAACCACCAATTTGGATGCGTGATTATGACAGTGGAGATGCTTATTCTGATGACAATCAAGGTAACTTTGCTTTATTTGTTGATTAAGACCTTTTGTCCTATGAGAATGCAACTCGAAGTGCCAAATTGAGAGATGCTATGGATTCTGAAATTGCAGCAATTCAGAAGAATAATACATGGGAAATCACTGATCTTCCCCACGGTGCAAAAACAATTAGGGTTAAATGGATATACAAGACTAAGCTTAATGAATATGGAGAAGTTGATAAATACAAAGCCCGCCTCGTTGCCAAAGGATACACACAACAATATGGGGTGGACTATATGGAGGTTTTTGCACCTGTGACTCGCATGGATACTATACAGTTAATTCTTGCACTAGCAGCACAGAAGGAGTGGTCATTGTTTCAACTCGACGTTAAGTCTGCATTCCTTCATGGTGAGTTGAATGAGGAGGTGTACATTGAACAGCCTTCTGGTTATGTGATAAAAGAAGCAGGAAAGAAGGTGTGTCGCTTAAGGAGAGCTTTGTACGGTTTGAAGCAAGCTCTACGGGCATGGTGTGTCTTTATGTAGATGATCTCATATTTACCGGAAACAATGAGATGATGTTTAAATCGTTTAAACAATCCATGATGAAAGAATTTGACATGACTGATCTTTGTCGAATGAGATACTTTCTGGGTTTAGAGGTATTTCAACGAGTTGATGGAATTTTTATATGTCAAAGAAAGTATGCCCAGAGGTGTTGTAACGGTTCAACATGGCTGATTGTAATGTTGTATTTAATCCCATCGTTCCAAGTTTTAAGCTGGTCAAAGAATCCACCAGCACAGCAGTTAATAATACTCTATACATGCAGATAATAGGAAACATGATGTATCTAACATCTACCAGACCAGATATTATGTTCGTGGTTAATATGCTTAGCAGACACCTGACCCATCCTACAAAAATCCATCTGCAAGTAGTGAAAAGAATGCTTAGGTATATCAAAGGCACATTCGCGTATGGAATATTTTATAAGCATGAAGGCAATGAAGAGCTTCTCGGTTACACTGACAGTGACTATGCAGGAGACTTAGAGGATAGAAAAAGCACTTCAGGTTTTCTATTCTTGTTAAGCTCTGAAGCTATATCATGGTCCTCAAAGAAACAACCGGTAGTCACTCTCTCCACAATTGAAGCTGAATTCATTGCTGCTATATCCCGTGCTTGTTAGGTCGTATGGTTACGAAGAATGTTAGAAAAACTTAATCAGAACTCCAAGGGAGCAACAATAATGTATTGTGATAATAGTTCTGCCATTAAACTCTCAAAAAATCTTGTCAAGCACGGTCGAAGCCAACATATTGATGTTTGCTTCCACTTCCTTCGTGATCTAACTCGAGATGGGGTTGTGACGTTGTTGCACTGTTATTCTCAAGAACAATTGGTCGATCTTATGACTAAACCCTTAACACGAGCAGCCTTTGAGAAATTGTGCATGTTGATGGGTGTTCGTCGAAACCCGGGTATAAACTGAAGAAGAATCGTCAGTTTAAGGGAGGGAAATGTCACCTGAGAAGACTTAGTCTTCAGTTTTTTATGTTTTTTGTTAGCAATAATCCTTGAATATCAGGGCGTTGATCTGGTCTTTGGCCACAACCCATGTTATTTGCTTTTGCTGTTACTTCTGTTATTTGATACCTTCTGTATGACTATATAAAGCTAGCAATGATGCTTAATAAAATATCAATTCATAATTTCAGTAAACCAAGTTTATCAGCCTAATTTTCAATTAATGTTGAATGATGAAAGTGGAAAAAAGTTAATTAAAAAATGACTAGAAAAGCGACTCGAGTTAATTTGTCAAATTCACGACTCGGGTCATAAGACTGAAATAACCACACAAAAAGAAAATTAAAACAAATTACAAAGTTCAATTCCCGATTAGTCTAATACTGAAGGACGAGACTAAAAAATATAATTAATTAAAAAATATAAAAAATTGACTCAAATCAATTTTATAAACTCATGATTTAGGTCATGAGATTGATATAACCTCATACAAAAAATATAAAAAATGACATGATTTAAACCGGATTAACTTGCCAAATCTATGACTGTGGTCATAAGACTAAAATAATCTCATAAAGAGCAAATGAAAAAAAATTATGGAGCTCAATTTTCAATTAATCCTATTGGATCCAATGTTAAACGATGAAATTTGTAAAAATTTTAATTAAAAAATGACATAAAAATTAAGCACGATGAAATTTGTAAAAACTTTAATTAAAAAATGACATAAAAATTAAGCAAAGTTAATATGGGTTAACCCGTTAAGCATTATTCTGGAGTTATGAGACTTAATTCTCAATCAAATATAATATTAAATGATGAAATTAAAAAAAAATCAATTTTAAAAAAAAAAATAACTGAGTCAACTGGATTAACCTACTAAATATTTAATCTGAGTCATAAAAGAGAGACAACTCAGTAAAAAACAAATCTAATGTTGAATGACACGAGACTGAGATAACATTTTATAAAAAAAATAAAATAAAAGACCTAATTTAACTGGGATTAAAATACCAAAACCTGCAACTCTGATCATGAGATCAAGATATCCCAATAAAAAATAATCAAAACAGATTATGAAATTCAATTCCCAACCGATTCAATATTGAATGATAATTTTTCTTTAAAAAAAATCAATAAAAAAATAAAAAACAACCTGAATCAACTGAGGTTAACCTTTTAAGAATTATTCTACGGATATGAGACCAGATTAATCTAATAAAAAACAAATAAAACAAATCATGAAGTCTAATTTCTAATTAACTAAATATTAAAGGATAAAATTAAAAAAAGTTAAATAAAAAAAACATAGCCAATCGGGTTAACTCGCAGTTCATGTCATGATAATAATAAGATTACCCTACAAAACAAATTATTATTCATTGCTACAGTAATTTTATTATATGTTTTAGTTTATTAT
>Ga0325411_1007299_pt1 | contig 12056 bp, 10 predicted proteins | sample PopdelMetagenome_13_FD_206181 | JGI IMG/M metagenome (GOLD analysis project Ga0325411, IMG submission 206181) | Populus deltoides microbial communities from Bellville, Georgia, United States - Xylem-PdIQD-R4 | ecosystem: Host-associated > Plants > Phyllosphere > Stem > Wood/Secondary xylem...
AAAAATATAAGAGAATTCCAAATAAATTAATATATGATTTTATATGCAAATAACACTAATTGTTGGTATAAGCTCCTCATACAATCACATAGTTTTTAATTGAAAGGGGAGGAAACATGAGGGGATATATATATATATATATATATATATATATATATATATATATATATATATTATGAATAAATATGAAAGTCTCTAATGAATCATTTTGAAAATCTTGACGATTTAAGTAAATAAAATAGTACACAAATTCAGATTTTTACGTAAAATTATCTACTATTTAGTTTTACGATATCAATCATAACTCTTAGTCCGATTGTTATATCAAGCTAAGACTTTACAAGGAGTCTTCTGACATATTGTTATATGTTAGGTTAAAATTGCAGATCAATCGAAGTTTAGGAAGGCCTTACGAGAGTGTCGATGATCAAACAAAAATATAGAAAATAACACATGGACTTATTAATGGCATTTCCATAATTAAGTCAAAAAAATTCCTTCCCTTTCTCCTTTAAATGGTCGGCAACAGCTGTAAGAAAAAGGAGATGTTTTTGTTCTTTTCTTTCCAAATAAATGGATTGATATTTCAAGTATAAGAATTGGAGTGTGTATATGAATGATCATTGATGGAGAAAAAAAGATTAAAGAGGGAATTGAGGGGGGGAACTGAATTTGAGAATGGAAAAAGAAGAGAGAGAAAGCTTGGATTCTTGGAGAAGAAAGAGGAAATTGGTGGATAACTAGTAAGAACTCATAAATTGAGTTAAAATGTCTAAGGTAAAGGACTAAACTTCCATTTATTTATATTTTAACATGTCTTTTATGATTGGAGAACAAATCCCTAAATTTCCAATTATAAGGTTCTTGAGAAAAAGAATGGGGAAATAGGTGTGGGTGTTTTGATGTAAATTGACTAATTGGCAGAGGATAAATGTTAGATGAAGTAGAATTTTGACGTCAATTGAAAGAAAAACCATAGAAATTTCCTAACCCTAGGGCTGACCATGATAAAGAATGGGGGGAGATGGAAGAATTGAATGAAATTATGTATTTGTGTGTTAATTTGATAAATATTGTATGGGAATTAGGTTATATGATAAATAGTTAGTTAAGTATATGTGTATGTACCTATGAATTTGTTTATGAACATGAGTTTTATAATATGAAAGTGAGTTAAAAATGTTGAAATTGTATGAATAATTGTAATTTGGGTTGTTATGGTACGTAGTATGGTAAGATAGAGAGTATAATCAAATTGTAAATATTTTACTAAAATTACAAGATGTTGTTAAGTTGACTATAAGTTTGATTTTGGAAATTGATTGAATTGTATGAGATCATATATTTATTAATATATTGACTTGAATAATTATATTTTATGAAAAGAGCTTTGTATTGATATACATATGTTGTGTGTATAAATGTGGGTTTGGCAAGGATGTGGACTTTAAGTTGAATCCTTTTGTGATGTTATATGTATCCAAGTAAATGGAAAAACTTTAAAATTAATAGATTAAGTAATCTTATCATTGAATACATGTTGGTATGATATAAGATGTAATAAAAAGGATATGAGTGAATGTTGGAGAATTATTTGTAGGTATGTATTGTTATTTTGTTATAATATGATGTTGGAGTATGTATTAACAAAGCTTGAAATTTGTCAGTGTTGTTTCATATTAATCTAATAATTAGTATGTAAATTGGTGAAATTTAGAAAATGGTCATAATGCTAGATGACTTAAATGGTTTAAATATCTTATATGAAAGTAAGATTTGATAAAAGAAAGATAGTTTAAAGTTGGAAATAATAAGAAATTGTATATACAAATTGAAAAGATATTGAACCTAAAATGGTTGGAAAGCATAAGAAATGAAGCTTGGAAATTTGGATGTTAAAAGATAGAATTATAAGTGTAAACATAATAAATAATTTGTGATGTTGTGGTGAAGATGATAGAAATTAGATTTTTTAGGAATTATGATATATGAATATTAATTTAACAACATTTCTGGATAAGATTGATTTGGATTAAATTGTATAAATAGGTGTGGTAGTTATGTATTAGAATTAAGTATGTGTTTGAAATATATAAGTAATCATGCTTTATGTCGCACCTAACATTACGGTGACCTTTAAAGATTTTTCGTAGGCAAAAGAATAAATATTTGACATCTTGTTCTTAGAGAGGAAAAAGTCTAGTTTAAGTAGGCCACCTAGTATTTGGTCTCTGTTCTCACCCTTTTCTTCTCTGACTCTCTTCGTCCTCTCTCTTTACTAGTTTCAGTCACGTATCGCTAGCGCGGAGGAGGAAGCTACTTTGAATGGTGGATAGCTACTGAAGATTACGACTAAAGAGAAAGTTGTTGCTCTTGTTGTTGCTTGCTTACGATGTAGTATAAAGAAGGTCGCTACTATCAGATACTAGAGTTCATGGTTCCTTTATTGTCTGGTGCTGTTGCAGAGGATGTGGCTCTCGGTGGTGGTTGTCATGGTGTTGCTGCGCTGCTAGACTGGAATGGAAATCTCGGTACAACGCAATGCTGGAGGTGTCACCGTTGACAAGTTGTACTCACGGTGCTTGGTGCAAGGGAGAGGAAACGCAGTTGTTCATGTACTGTTGTTGGAGTTAGGAAAGAGGTGCACAATGTTGTTTGTTGGATGTTGTTGGTGTAGAAGGAAGAGTTGTTACTGGAGCTAAGTGGTTTGGTTTGTTGCTAGGGTTTTCTTTTTTATGGGAGGGTTTTTGTGTTTGGTGAAATAAGAGGCTGGTCTCGGTGAATGCTCTTTGTATCTGCTGGTAGTCATATGTTGGTTCACGACAAGGAAGGGAAAGATTATATGTTACGGTGGGGGAACTGTTGGTCTACGACTAGGATGCTGGTGGGCGGTGGAGCTGAAGTTGTTGCTTGTGGAAGCCTTGTCACATTCTGTGATAATGTAAAGGTTGTTGATTTCAGGTTGGAAGGGGAGAGGTTGTCGGTTTTATTGGTATAATTGGGGGTAGGGTTTTTTTTTTTGTGTATTATGCTCCTTTAGGTTTTCTTGTAATGCCTCCCTCTCTTTTTTTATGCATTGGGATCTGTATTTATAATACAAAAGTTCCATAGCATATGGGAAATAAAATCGCAAACAAAGTCATTCTTTTTTTTTTAATTTCAATTTGATTAAAAATCAAATTTGAAGACATCCACCTCAAATTTTCTCATTTGCTAATCTCGAATTTCAGTTTAAGGTCTGATGTAAATTTTATCCAGTAGTTTCTAGCCTGACCTGTCTTTAGTTTTTTTATCCATATATAGATTTCTATATCTTCGATTTGGGCAAATCCAGTCCCATTAAAAAGTTAACACTCTTATCTACAACTTTCATGAAGGACAACATAGCAAATTTTGTCTTTATGTAGTCCAATTCGTAGCCACAATTTAGCTAGTAACATTGTCCAAATTTACCGTTTATAGGTCTAGTACACAACCAATCATTTTCATGTATATCTTTCATTGCTTTTATTACCATTACATACAAAACATGTCATTTCCATTGCAATAATCATTCATGATATTTTAGACACTCATAATTAAATGTCATAAGAGGATGAATTTATTTAGATGTCTAAATTCCATCATACAACAATTTCTTACATGATTATAAACACCTTTTCTTTTATCATGCACACACAAAATCAAAATTAAAAATGTTTTCACCTTTCATTTTCATGTTTGGCCAAAGGTTTCAAGGCCTTAGTACTAATCTTTTTCTTCAATTTGTTTTTTAAACACCATCATGTCTCTTTCACTCCAATTACACAACCTTTCATTAATTTTCATTTACCCCAAAAATCCCCTCATGAACCCTAATTTAAGAACTTATATCTTTGTATAAAACTTACCTAAAAGTGTTAGAAACCGATATAGGAAGGTGTTAGGTTTGTTCCTAGTTGTGTTTTTACTTCGAAAAGCTTTTTCTCCCTCAAACCTTTTGGTCTCTCCTCATCTTCTGATGCAACCATATTATTCGATAGTTTCACCCACATTTAACTAGTGTTTAGCCTATTTTATATATATAAAATGCTTTGATACTCCTTATTTTATGTTTTGAAGGCACTTTTGGATGAAAGATGCAAAAAGGAGTAAATTGGAGGTAATCGACAGATTTGAGCTTCAGTTGATGTTTTGTGCAGAGCGTGAGTTCTAGAGGTCGAAATGAAGTGATTCCAGTGGAACTAAAAATCTAACATCCATACCTTTCTGTAAATTTAATGCAAGAAAAATAAAAGGATAAAGATCATGGAAACCACATCTTGCAAAGTCAAATCTCGCATTCTGCCAATGTTGACCTTTGGCCATTTAAAATTCAATATCTGGAGTTGCAGAAGTCCAATTGATGCAAACTCAATTTTGGTGGATTTCTGACTCAAAGACCTATAAAAGCTCCAAATTTTAGAAAAAAACGATGTTATATGATGGAGATATTAATTTTAAAAGATGACAGCTGAATTCTGCCAGCAAACAGGTTTCGTGAAGGAACATGTCTAAATTACGTTTTGAAGCATCTAAACTGGCGTCCAAGTTTTTATTTCAGCAATTTAGCTCCTCTAAGACAAAGTTTGAAGATTTAATGCAAGACTATTTCTCCTTTTTAGGAAAATAGTTATTGAAGTACTTAAATGTAAACTGTCAACTTAAGGGAGGACTATTTTGTAAAATAGGGACTAGGGTTTCTTAACATATAAAAAGAAAGAGATAAAGGAAAATGGGCAGAAAGGGGGCAGCAGCCAGAAGTGAAGAAACACAAACTCTCCTCTCTAAAAACCAGAAATAATGTTTTCTTCTATCTTTAAGAGTAGTTGTTCCATAGATATGCAAGACTAAGCTCGTTTTCTTGGTTGCAAGGACACAACAAACCTTCGGATTTCAAAAAATCATGAGATTTATTCTTTCTTTTATTTTCAATTTATATCATGAATGAGTATGATTGTTTTCCTATGTATATTTTCTATGATTGTTCTTGATAATTCCTAGACTGGATTCTAAGTTATTATTATGAACAATCTATTGCTAAGTTTGATATCAAAACCAGAGTTGTGATATATGAACTTGTGAAACAACTAAGCTTGATAATTGTGGCGGAATTACGTTATTAAACTTAGGGAGAACACTCAAACAAAGGAACACAAGCTGCAGACAGCTTGGTTGTCAAGAGATCAATCAATTTATCTAATTCTTAGGGTTGTCATTGAACTAAATCATTAATGCGGACATTATGATTGTTTGTTGGTTATGGTTAGTTATACGGCATATCTGTTAATTAACCAATGTTAAGAAAAGATAAAAATTCAGAATATAAATTGAAGTTTCGTTTTAAGGATCGGTTCTAATTTTCGTTGGTGGATGTGTGTTTGCGACCAAGGTTTGTTTTCTTGATAAATTTCGGTTTCAATTGATTTTGTTTGCTAGTTTAATTTCTTCCATAGTTTAGATCATCACAAATCAAAACCCCCCAAATTGCATAACGTATAACATAAAAATTTGAACTAAATCTTTCTTGTGGGATCGACCCCTTGCTTGCTCTATATTATCTTATATGTTGTGTTTTAAGCTAGAGTAATTAATTTGTGCGACCGCGACATCGCAACAAATTTTGGCGCCGTTGCTGGGGAAGTACTTTTAGTTGATTCTTGTGCTATTATTTTTATTTACTGTGATTGTTATTTATTTTTCTTAAAAAAAAAGAGAAACAGAATTTTTGCTTGCAACGGTATTGTTCATTTACGGCAGCGGTACTGTTTAAAACAAATTTTGGCGCCGTTAATTTTAGTTGATTCTTGTGCTATTATTTTTATTTGCTATGATTGTTATTTATTTTTCTAAAAAAAAAGAGAAACATAATTTTTGCTTGTTGCGGTACTATTCATTTACGGCAGCGGTACTGTTTAAAATAGATATTTTGGTGGAATTAGGTATCAGGCTTTTGTTTTCTAAAGGGAAACGACGTTCTAAACAGGACTAGTGATAACCACTAACCCCACCCTATCGAGGCCAAATTCCTCTGTTTACTAGGGTTTTTAGGCAGTTTTAGTTTTCTAGTGTAGGATTTTAGTACAATTTGCATTGTTTTCAATCTCTTATGTGGTTGGTTTCTTTTGAGTTTTCTTGACAATTTATGCCTGTAACCCGTTCTACTAATTAGATTCAAGTGCAGGTGGATCTCAAAATAGAAAACACTTCACGCAGGTTACGAAAGGAAGCTTGCGTCAACACCATGGCTGTTGAACGACAACAAACACTCAAGGAGCTTGCTGCTCCTAACGTGGAAAATCAACCATTGTGCATCAACATCGATAATAATGTAAACTTCAAGCTCAAATCTGGTTTTATACATTTTCTACCGACATTCAATGGTTTTGCAGGTGAAGATCCTCATACTCATCTCAAGGAGTTCCATATGGTTTGCGTTGGCATGAAACCGAATGGAGTTGATGAAGAACAAGTTAAGTTGAAAGCTTTCCCTTTCTCTTTAAAAAGGGCGGCAAAGGCATGGTTTTTCTATTCTCCCAGGTTCCATTGGAACTTGGAATGCCATGAAGAAGATTTTCCTTGAAAAGTATTTCCCAGCATCTTGAGTTGCCAACATGAGGAAATAAATATGTGGGATTCGATAATCTCATGGAGAGATACTTTCCGAATATTGAGAAAGATTTGAACAATTGTGCATTTAATGCCCTCATCATCAAATACCCGATCAGCTGCTCATTCAATATTTCTATGAAGGATTGATGCCTACTGACCATTGTATAATTGATGTTGCAAGTGGAGGGGCATTGGTAGATAAGACACCCGAGGCTGCATGCCAATTGATCTCAAACATGGCAGCCAACTCGAAACAGTTTGACACCCATGTAGACTTCTCAAACAAACGAGTAAATGAGGTAAGTATTTCTAACATTGAAAATAAATTTAATGATCTTACTTCTCTTGTGCGTTCTTTAGCTTGTGGAAATGTACAGCAGGTGAAAGTTTGTAGCATATGTTCCTTACCAGAATATGCCTCAGATATGTGTCCAACAATGCAAGAAGATAACATTGAACATGCTAATGCAGTTGATGGAGCATTCAACGGACAACCCCAGCGTAAATATAATCCCTTTTCTAACACGTACAATCCTGGATGGAGAGATCATCTCAACTTACGCTATGGGAACCCACCTCAACAAGGTAATCAAGGCCGACAGTTCTATCCCCATGGATTTCAATCCCAACAGAATTATCAAGCAAGACAACCCCCTCAATTTACAAACTCCAATGTTATGGGGTCATCATCCAATGATGATCTTCGTGAGATGATGAAAACTTTGGCTTCTAATACTGTGACCTTGCAACAAAATGTCATATCTTTTCAATAGGAAACAAGGTCAAGTATTCACAACTTGGAAAAGCAAATGGGGTAAGTAGCTTCAAGTGTAAGGAAATTGGAAGCATAAATGAATAGAAAATTACCCTCCCAAGCTTTGAATCCAAAAGAGAATGTTAGTGCAATAATGCTGCGAAGTAGGAAAGAACTTGAAAGGCAAAGGTCGAAATAGATTGAGATGGAGGAAGAAGAAGAGATAGAAACCGAATTGAGTAAAAAAAAGAAACATCCTCCTCTTTCTCAAACTGAAACAACGACCAACATTCCAAAGGTAACTCCTCACTCAATGAATTCCAGTTTTAAAACAATTCCACCATTTCCTATGAGTTCTTCTAGGTCAAAGAAAGAAGACAGAAAAAAAGATTTTAGAGGTTTTCAAGAAAGTAGAACTCAATATTCCTTTACTTGATGCTATCAAGCAAATTCCCAAGTATGCCAAATTCTTGAAGGAGTTGTGTACTACCAAGAGAGCTTTCAAATTGAAAGGTTACGAAACGGTAAGTATGGGTGAAGTTGTATCTGCTGTTGTTCAAAAGAATATGCCTTTGAAGCAAAAAGACCTAGTTGCATTTACTATCCCATATGTTATTGGTAATGCTAGTTTTAAAAGGGCCTTATGTGATTTAGGTGCATCCACTATTGTTATGCCTAAACATGTTTATGATTCTCTTAGTTTTGAGCCTTTGAATAAAACTAGTATTGTAATACAACTTGTGGATCGTAGTTTTGTTTAACCACTTGGTGGGATAGAAGATATCCTAGTCAAGATTGATAGTTTGGTTATTCCATGTGATTTGTATTTTCTTGATATGGAACATGATTCTTGTGATTTATCAAACAACACTCCTATACTGTTTGGGAGACCATTCTTGAAAACTACTAATACAAAGATTGATTGTGGTAAGGATACTTTGTCTATGGAAGTAGGAGATGAAAAGATTGAATTTAATTTTTATGATGCAATGAAATATCCTTATAACAATGTTTATTCTATCACATGCTATGACCAAGTTGATAAGTGTGTGCAACAAGTTTTTGATTTTGATTGTGAGGATGGATTAAGCGTAACTTTGAGCTATGGCTATGATTTTACCAAGTTAGAAGAGATGGAGAGGGACATAGGTGTTCCCCAAAACATGCACGAATCAGCATCGGCTTTGCAAGCTTTGCAAACCGTTCACCATGGTAATGTCTTTGTTGATTTAGTACTTTCACATAAAAAGCTTTTGCCATCTATTTTACAGACCCCCGAGCTAGAATTGAAACCTTTGCCCGATAATTTGAAGTATGTATTCATTGGCGACAATAATACACTTCCTGTTATCATCGCAAAAGGTTTGACAAGTACGCAAGAGGAAAAACTTGTGAAATTGTTGTGTGATCACAAGACGACCATTAGATGGATTTTATCCGACATCAAGGGCATTAGTCCCTCAATGTGTATGCATCACGTACTATTGGAGGACAATGTGAAACCAACAAGGAAAATGCAAAGGAGGTTGAACCAGCCTTTGATGGAGGTAGTGAAAGTTGAAATTTTAAAAATGTTAAATGCAAGTGTCATTTACCCCATCACGGACAGTAAATAAGAGGCGCCAATCCATGTGGTGCCCAAGAAGACCAGAATCACGTTGATGAAAAACAAAAATGATGAACTCATTCCTACTTGCATCTCGAGTGGATGGAGAATGTGTGTTGATTACAGAAAGCTAAATCTTGCTACACGCAAAGATCATTTCCCATTACCATTCATGGACCAAATGCTTGAATGCCTAGCAGGTAAGTCTTTTTATTGCTTTCTTGATGGATATAGTGGATACAATTAGATTGTTATTAATCCTGTAGATCAAGAAAAGACTACATTTACATGTCCATTTAATACATATGCATATAGGAGAATGCCCTTTGGTCTTTGTAATGCACTCGTAACTTTTCAAAGATGCATGATGAGTATTTTTTTTCTAACTATGTTAAAAGAATAATTGAGGTTTTCATGGATGATTTCATGGTATATGGTGATTCTTTTGATAAGTGTCTAGAAAATTTGTCTTCGATCTTGAAAAGGTGCATTGAAACTAACCTTGTCTTGAACTATGAAAAGTGTTATTTTACGGTAGAACAATGAATAGTTCTTGGGCATGTTGTGTCTTCACGTGGATTAGAGGTTGATAAAGCTAAAATAGACGTTATTTCATCATTGCCTTACCCCTCCTGCGTGAGGGAAATTCGTTCTTTTCTTGGCCATGCAGGTTTCTATCGACACTTTATCAAAGATTTCTCAAAGATTACAGCACCCTTGGGCAAACTATTAGCCAAAGAAATGGATTTTGTGTTTGATTAAGCATGTAAAGATGCTCATGATGAGCTTAAAAGGCGTGTCACATCTGCCCCTATCATCCAACCACCAAATTGGGATGAGCCTTTTGAGATAATGTATGATGTGAGTGAATATGCGGTAGACGATGTGCTTGGGCAAATAATAGGGAAGAATTTGCATGTTATTGCCTATATTTCCCGCATGTTGGACAGAGCGCAGTGTAATTACCATATAACTGAAAAGGAACTTTTTGCAATGGTGTTTGCTCTTGAAAAATTCAGGTCATATCTACTTGGTACAAAAGTCATTGTTTTACTAACCATGCAGCTTTAAGGTATATTTTGAAGAAAAAGGAGTCCAAACCAAGATTGATTAGGTGGATCTTGCTTTTGCGAGAATTTGATCTTGAGATCAAAGACAAAAAAGGTGCTGAAAACCATGTGGCTGATCACTTGAGCCGATTGAGGACCAAGGATATACAAACCGAAACAATAAGAGAAACATTCCTTGATGAACAGTTGTATGTGCTACATTCCTCTACAAGACCATGATATCCTGATTTGGTGAACTATTTAGTCACTAAAGAATTTCCTCCAGGTTTGTCTATATCCCAAAAGGACAAGTTACAAGCTGATACTAAATATTATTTTTGGGATACTCCTTACTTGTGGAAATTTTATGTGGATCAAGTAGTATGGAGATGTGTAACACAGGATGAATTTCATTTCATTCTCACTTTTTGTCATTCTCATTCTTGTGGTGGGCATTTTGGAGCAAAACAAACGGCCCATAAGATACTTGAAAGTGGTTTCTATTGGCCTTCTATTTTTAAAGATGCATATCACTTCTGCAAATCATGTGAGAAATGCCAAAGAACAGGTAATATCAATCATAAGAATCAAATGCCTTTAACGAATATTCTTGTAAGTGAAATTTTTTTATGTTTTGGGTATTGATTTTATAGGTCCATTTCCTTTTTCTTTTGGCAATCTTTATATCCTTCTTGTTGTTGATTATGTGTCCAAGTGGATTGAGGCGAAAGCCACACGAACTAACGATGCTAAGGTTGTTTTAGATTTTGTCAGGACTCACATATTTGACAGGTTTGGAATCCCTAAAGCTATCATTAGTGATCGTGGCACTCATTTTTGCAATCGTTCAACGGAAGCATTGTTACGCAAATATCATGTGACACATCGGACTTCAACAGCCTACCACCCTCAAACGAATGGCCAAGTTGAAATTTCAAATTGAGAAATCAAATCTATTTTGGAGAAGACAGTGCAAGCTAACCAGAGAGATTGGAGTCTACGACTTGGTGATGCACTTTGGGCTTATCGGACTGCTTACAAATCACCTATAGGGATGTCACCTTATAGGATGATTTACGGGAAAGCATGTCATCTACCGGTAGAGCTTGAACATAAAACTTTTTGGGCCATTAAACAATGTAACATGGATTATGATGCTGCTGGGATTGCAAGAAAGTTGCAATTGCAAGAGTTGGAAGAGACTCGAAATGATGCTTACGAGAATGCAAGGATTTACAAAGAAAAGACTAAGAGTCTTCATGATCGAATGCTTACAAGAAAGGAGTTTTATGTTGGAGACAAAGTCCTTCTTTATCATTCGCGTTTGAAACTTTTTCTTGGAAAGTTATGCTCTCGTTGGATTGGACCATTTGTTGTTTCTAATGTTTTTTCTTATGGTGCAGTTGAAATTACAAGTTTAGAAACCAATAAAGTACTCAAGGTCAATAGGCATCGCTTGAAACCTTTCTATGAAGGCTGGACAACAGAACTCACCGCTTCTGCAGAGTTAGTTGAACCAATCTATGAAGAATGAGCATGCAACATGTCTAGCCAATGACATAAAACAAAAGCGCTTACTGGGAGGCAACCCAGCACAGAAAGAAAAAAAAAACATATTTGCTTTCTTTTTCCCTTATCTTTTATTTTTTGCATTTTACTTTATTTTTGTCATTCTCCTATATTCCTTTTCTTTTATTTCAACATTGAGGACAATGTTGTGTTTTAAGTGTGGGGCTATTGGGAGAATGTTGGTTTTCTTATTTTGATTTTCTTTGTTGTTCCAAAAAAAAAAAACAAAGTTCTATGTTTGATCTTTTGAACTCCTATTGGTTTATGAGAATGTGAGTATTATATATGAGAATTAATTGAGATAGATGAAGATATAAATCAAATGAAGGAGTGTGCATGCAAGTTTTAAGGTTTAATTGGTTTAGGGATTGACTTTGAGAATATGTCATGTTGACTTTATAGTGTTATACCAATGCAAGCTTTTGATCCTTCAACATTATATTCTTTG
>Ga0325411_1007301_pt1 | contig 12055 bp, 8 predicted proteins | sample PopdelMetagenome_13_FD_206181 | JGI IMG/M metagenome (GOLD analysis project Ga0325411, IMG submission 206181) | Populus deltoides microbial communities from Bellville, Georgia, United States - Xylem-PdIQD-R4 | ecosystem: Host-associated > Plants > Phyllosphere > Stem > Wood/Secondary xylem...
TGATGGGATTAAAAGTTTTCCTCAAAAGCTAGCTTGCTTTTAAATATTTGTGACCGTACCGGTGCCCTAAGCAAGAAAATGATCAGCTCCAGCTTCCAAGCCTATCACTTTCGTAGCTTTGTTGTTGTTGTTGGTAGAATGCTATGATAATGATAGTGGTTTTAAAAGAATCTATAGATATTTACTTAATGAGTTTAATAAATTTAGTTAATTTAATAATATAATTATAAAATAATATTATTAATAATAAAAAAAAAAGTATTATAGCTAATAAAAGAATGAAATGGTGAAGTGTATTAGAAAAAGAAAAATATGATTGAAGTCAGCTCTTAAATTCAAGATACAGATATGAGATTAGAATAACCCGGTAAAGAATAAAATAAAATAATAGAGATCAACTTGAAAAAAAAACTAGATAATAAAAGATGATAATGAAAAAAATTGATTAAAAATACATCAGAAAAAAAAACCCTAGTTAATTGGGTTAACTTGACTAATATGTTACCCTTGATGTGAGATCGAGATAAATTTATATAAATAAAAATGGAAAAAATCACAAAGATGAAGGTCCAATAAAATAATGTTGAATAATAAAATTTAAAAAAAACTAAAAAAAGATCATAGTCAAATTGAGCTAATCTTCAAAACTCACGACTCAGGTCATGACATTAGATTACCTCACAGAAGATACATTAGGTTACCCCACAGAAGATAAATCTAAAAAAATCATGAAGCGAAATTCTCAATCTTCCATAATTAAAAGAAAACAATTAACAATAAAAAATAAAGATGAAATCTAGTATAAAAATTAAATAAAGTAAAACAATGATGGATGATAATAAAATAATAAAATAAAATAGCAATAGAGCACGAGGATCAAAATTAATATAAATATTAAATGAAACAAAATAATGAGATAAAATTTAAAAATAAAATAAATAAAGTTAAGGATAAAAAACAAAAAACAATTACAAAAAAAAATACAAAAACCAAATATTACAGATAAAAAAAAATACACAAACTAATTATGATAGTGAAAAAAAAATTAAAAGGAAGAATTAAAATATTTTTTATTTAAAAATATTTTAAAATAATATTTTTTTTATTTTTTAAAATTTATTTTTTATTTCAATTGATAACGAAATTGAACAATATTTTGGCACCCAACAAAAATGGGTTTCAATAATAATGGGTTTAGCTGGCTGAAAAATTAAGTCCCATAATTCAAGGATATAAATAAAGCAAAAGTAGCCCATTGACATGATCCAAACATAGTGGCTCAATCTAGAAGGCAAATCAGCCCGAATCCCATGCTTGTTTCCACTGGTTTTCACTCTAGATTTCTTCTCGTGATAGGGTTCTTCTTCTTCTTTTTTTTTTTTTTTTTTTTTGTAGATGGCAACAGAGGGAAGACCAGATAGCAGGAAAAGGAACGACCTTGTCAATTTCCTCCTCAAAAAAACAAGGCCGAGTCATTTCTCATACTTGGGTTAAATAAATCCAGGACAAATAAATCATACACATCAATATAAAAGCATGAAAAAACATCTTCATTTGCTTCGAATACGTTGAATTCATAATTAAGGTGAAGAAAAATAAATTAAAAAATAACTTATTAATATTTTATTTTTTTTAAATTTATTAAAATAATAAAAAACAAATCTTACAAGTTAAAAGGTTGAATGAGAATAAAATTGAAAAAAAAATATAATTTCATAAATTATCTCAAATAAAATAAATAATAATCAAAATAATAGAGATCAAATCTAAAAAATAAATAAATAAATAAAAGATGAAGAAATTAAAATACTAATAATTAACATTTTATAAATTATTTCAAATAAAATAAGTAACAATCAAAAGAATCAGGATCAAATTTGATACATAAAAAATTTCAATAAAAAAATAATAATGGAAAAGCAAATAACAATTATAAAAATAAGGACCAAAGTTAATATAAAAATTAAATTTTAAAAGATGAAATTAAAAAATAAATATTCAAAACAAAATATATATAGCAATTAAAAGTTTAAGGACCAAATTTAATATAATCAGCAAATAATATGACATTTCTAAATTTTTCACAACTTCCGGAAAGTATTTTCCGCCCAGATTTTTCAGGAAAACACTTTTCTGGAAACCAAGTCAAATTTTTTTTGACTGGAAAGTGTTTTTCATAGACTAACTTTTCTAATGGCAAACAAACACAAAAATATTTAAAAAATAATTTCTTAAAACATAAATTCCTAAAAACTAACATATTCTTAACATAGCCTTGAATAAATCCAGCACAGATGAATCGAACACATCAACATAAAAGCATGAAAAAACATCGTTTGGGTACCTCGTTGCTTCGAATATGTTGAATCCATTGTTAAGGTCTCTTCAAGGACATCTATCCTCGTCCCTGTGATTGTCAGAAATGGATGTCCAAGCATGAGAAGCAATTTAGCGGGCATCGGCTCTTTTTTCCTTGCAAGAACAGAGAAATCAGCCGGAAATATCAACTCATTATCCGGCACCAAAACATCCTTCATAAAGCCCTTTGGATAACAATTTGATCGATCGGCTAGCCTGATTACCACAATTGTTCTCATGCTTCATGAAGCTTATCACCATCCCTCTCTTCAACTGCTTTTTCCTCTACACTGGACAGAATTCCTGCAAGAACATGGAAGTCAGTTGCTTCCAAGTAGTGATGCTACCTAAAAGCAAATAATTCAATCATCTCTGGGCATCATCTTTCAGATAAAAAGGAAAAAGAATTAACTTGAGCACTTGGATTGTTAAATTCCAAGTATTTTGTCTACTGCACAAATCATAAGTATCTCCACTGTGAATCTAGGGATCCTCAGAGCAAGTTCCCCTGAAATGTAGAAGTGAGCTAAGCAAAGATGGAAGTATAGAATATGTCTCCAGATTTTCTAAAAGGCGTGTTCGTGATGGTGAACCAATATCGATGGGCAAAAAAGAATCCAAAGAGGCCTCGCTTCTGTCACATCATCCATTTCCTCGTGATCGACTTGTTACTTGGAAGTTGTTGAACTTTGCGAGGATCCATTTGCTAAAGAAACCTATCTCCTTTCCTTTCAAAATGCTTTGGATGCCCGCATGTTTTCCATGGCCGCTCAATACTAGCCTTGTTTTACTCCTGTGGTAGAACTACTTATATATATATATATATATATATATATATATATATATATATATATATATATATATATAAGTGTTTGTGTGTTGAAATAAAGTAAAAAAACGATGATATATTTTTAACCGCGTTAATTAGTACTGAGTTAACTTGAAATATCCTGTTAAATCTGTTATTCAAATCATGTAATTAAAATAATATGATAAAAACAATAAAGAGAATTATAAAATCTTTGTAAATAAAAAAAATTATGCTAACTTTTCAAACTCAATCAATAAAATGTTGAAAGATAAAATTAAAAAAAAATAGTTATACAAAAAGATTTTAAAAAAATAATTAAAAGAATGAGGATCGAAATATACATAAAAATAAATTTAATATTTGATTGAAAGGTGAAATTGAGGGAAAAAATCAAATTAGTAAAAGGATGAAAAAAAAATAAAAAAATGAGGATAAAAAATGACATAAAAAATAAAAACAATGTTGTAATTAATGGTTGAAATTGAAAAGAATAATAACTGTTTATAAAAGAACAAAGAAAAAAATTAGAAATGAAAATAATAAGGACCAAATTAGAAAATGTAATACCATCAGTTTCAATTGAATGATGAAATTGAAAACTACTAAATCTTTTACAAAAAGACTAAGGAAAAAGAATAGAAATTCAAAGAATGAGGACCACATTGAAGATAATATCTGATAAATTAAGATTGAATGATGAAATTGAAAACAAATAAAAACTTCTACAAAAGGGTCAAGACCAAAAATTAAAAATCAAAAGAATAAAGATTGAAGTTGAAATAACAACAACCAAGAAGGTCAAGTTGTAATTTTTTAGGATAAGAGAGAGAAGAAGCAGAAAAAAACGGTCAACCAGCACCAAATCGGATCATCACCGATAACACACACTACATTAACAAAAAGAGGACATGACGACTTTTTCAATAACATGATGGAAAGGCATTTTTGGACATTGGGAAGCGCCACACGCACCGCCCGAAGGGTGCGAGCGCCTCCCATTAATGCCCTGGTACTCCACATGTGTGCCCACCTTTTTGTTTATTATTTATTTAGTCAAATACATAATTGTCCCTAATCTGACTTTATAATTACAAAAATAAAAAACTATAGTGAAAAACTGAAAACACCTTTGGACCTTAAGCTTAAATTTTTTTACTTTAAGGTTATTTTCATCGTTTTATTGTGCATTTTAGTTGTTTATTATTTTTTATATTTGAGCAAATACCAAACCCCCCCCTCAAATTAAATTATAATAACCAAAAAACTATTTTGAAAATACAAAAATATTTATTCATGTTAGGTTTAAATTTTTTTTTATCTTTAAGGGTATTTTAGTTATTTTATTATACACTCAATATAAAAAAAGATTTATTTGTCCCTACTCAATTTAAAAACAATAAAAGGGCCATATGAAAAGACTTTAATGTCTTTAGAAGTAAGTGTTAAGTTTTTTGGACAGAGGGGTAAAAGAGTCACCACTTTATTCCAATGTACAATGTAAATGTCTCTGCAGTTACAATGTTTTCCAAATATCAATTAGCTCTTTTTAATAGGACAAGGTTGGTGTATCCCGTATGACAAGTTTGCATACAAAACTCGACGAAAACAAGAAAGAAAAAGATAAAAAAAACTAAAAAAAAGAATATAGAAAAGATATTAAATAAAATAATCTCTGGCAATTATGCCAAAAAATTGATGAGAAATTTATATGCCTAACTTTTAATGCATTGAAACCTATAACTTTATAATATAGTGGTATGGCTACTCTAGTATAGAAAAGTAGATATCATTTCATTAGCACTAATTGGTAGACAATGCTAAACTAATCTAAATGTTTTAAATATTTATAAGCATGCTCTAGACATGGTAATATAACTACTAACCAAATTTAAATTGATTTCAAGTTGATTCGGAAAGGTATAAAATTAAGATAAAAAGTACAAAAAAAATGAAATTAATTATAGCTTGGAATAGAAGTTGAGAATCTGGTTATGAATGATTACTCTCACGTAAGGTCCTTAGTACGAGGATGCATTTTCATACTAATTCTCTTTTAGTTTCTATATTAAGCATTTGGTATAAATGTCCTCACCTATTTTTTTTAAGTTCAACGTAGCATGGTATCTACTCAAGTTTAGCACTTTGAAGTTATTAAGAACAAAGAAAATATGAGTGTGGTTAAGATGCTAGAACATGGCATTTATCCTAGGTGATTCAGAATCAAGTTCACACAAACATGGTTATGTGAGCCATCTCACACTTTAAATACATGCTTATATAGATAGTCACTCTTGCACCTATATCTAATTGATCCTAATACATTCATATAAGATGATTTGGCAAAAAAACCATATAAAGGATTGAATGCTAATTATTCACATCAAAACCTACGATTCAATGATTTTATTTTTTCATATATAAAAACTTAAAAAATTAAAAAAAAACTATAAAATAAATTGAAGATAAATAGCATAAAATTAACCATAAAAGTACTTTAAAAATCACATAAAAAAAACTCTTCGAAGATCTAAGAAATATAGAGATTACAAGGTAGATAATTGGCTCGCACTATGTTGCTAGTCAAACCAATATTTATTCAACGTGAAAGCATGATATTCAAGCCATGAGAAACTCTTTAACATTGTCATTAAGGGTGCGTTTGTTTCTTGAAAAGTGGTTTTTGAAAATTATTTTCCAAACTTTCCTGTATTTGTTTGTCGTTAGGAAAGTTGGTCAACGGAAAACACTTTCCGGTCAAAGAAAAATTTGGTTTGATTTCCAGAAAAGTGTTTTCCTTTTCTTTTGGGCAGAAAACACTTTGCAGAAGTTGTGAAAATTTTAGAAATATCATGTTATTTGTTGATCATGTCAAATTTGGTCATCAAACTTTTGATTACTACTATTTTGTTTAAATCTTTTTTTTTTCAATTTCATCCCTTAAAATTTGATTTATTTTGATTTTTATATTAACTTTGGTCTTTATTTTTATGATTGTTATTTACTTTTCTCTTATCATTTTTTTAATTGAATTTTTTATCTATCAAATTTGGTTCTCATTCTTTTTATTGTTACTTATTTTATTTAAAATAATTTATGAAATTATAATTATAATTATTTTAATTTCATCATCTTTTAATTTTTTTATCTGTTAGATTTGATCTCTATTATTTTGATTATTATTTATTTTATTTGAGATAATTTATGAAATTAGATTTTTTTCAATTTCATTCTCATTCAACCTTTTAATTTGTAATATTTGTTTCTTATTATTTTAATAAACTTGAAGAAAAAAACATTAATAAGATATTTTTCAGCTCATTTTACATTACATAACTAAACACTGGAAAATTTTTTCCAACTTATTTTCCATGACACTACCGAATATCAAAAAATAATTTACTTTTCCAGAATTCCCTTTCCAAGAAAACTACTTTTCAAAATGAAACTACTTTCCTGCAAACAAACGGGGCTTAAACTCAACCCATTTGATCAACTTTGAAACTTTTTTACTCGAAGAGTCCTTTCCTAACCCGAACGATGCACTTAATCTTCAAATATAAATCAATCAATTGTTGAATTGATAATAAATTAAATTATTTAATTTTTTTAATTCTATTTTGATTATGATTACAATTTATATTTGTGCTAACATATTAGAAACCTAATGATTCGCACACAATAAGAACAATTGGTTAGAGATTAAAATATGATGATTAATCAAGTGTGACTTGATTAAAGATAAGTTTTAGAAATTAAAAAATTGAATATAATTAATATAAAAATTACAATTCTAGACCTAGAAATGATCAAGCAGGGACTTAAATTTTTTTTTCCTATGTAAATAGAATAGTTTTCCTAGTTTATTTGTTATATTCAATATTATTTATTCTAAATAAATGATTGTAATGACCTTTTCATAAGTGATACATGAATGAATAAAATTAAGTATTTTGAGAGTTTTCTCATGGTTATGGTGTTCTTAATCTTTGAAAGTTTTGACTATTAACAAACTTGTTATCATTCGCTCTCGTGCATATAAGATACCCATCTTGATCAAAAGGCTACTTCCTCTACTCTCGCATTTGAAAGAAGTTTTGAAAGTTGATCATGAATTCATGATCACTCTCTATATGATCCCTCAAGTTCCTTACCTTTGTTAACTGATGGGTGAATTCTACAATCTGTACATGTTTTTTTATGACCAATTCCTAAACATCTCCTCTCCAGTAGGGGAATCTCATCATTCCCTTCTACATGAGCATGTCTTGTTCTATGGACTCTTCCAGCCATGGTTATTTAAGAGCACACAAAAACTAACCATTAGAAATTGTCAAACTTTGATACCAACTAATATAAATGAAAGCAACATAAAAAAAGATAACAAGCACAAGTGACACAGAATTGTCCTGAATATGGTAACCACACAAAAATTCTAATTCAAAATTTTATTACCAAATATTTCTCTTTAAATTATCTACTAAAATATAAGTTAAACAACCTTATTTATATTAGCCTTAGGTTTATCTTGAAGAAGGAAAAATTCTAATAAATAATTATATAGTTATTCTAGAAATTCACAATCTAAATAAGAAAAAAAAAATTACCAAGCACAATATTTTATTTCCTAAACTAAATAGGAAAATAATAAAAATACCATATAGGAAAACATTTTCCTAAACTAAATAGAATAAAAATAACTTAGGAAATAAATGATTTCTTCTAAAAATCATCTTGCATCATTGTGTGATAATGGCTTTCTCGAGGTTCAATTATGAAAAGATTTTCTCTTTGAAGAATTCAAGGTTTGAGACGCTTTATACTCAAAGATTTATTATACCTTATGAAATCCTTTATCCTGAAAGGTGTCTGCAAGCTCGAAGAATTCCACTAAAAAACCTAAGTTTCTATGATGATCATCCTGAACACGAGGTCATCTTCTTGGATATCGTTCATAATATGGGTTCTCAAAACTAAATATAGAGTTACAATCATCTATCTCATGATCTTCCAAATCCTGAACCATAAATTATGGTTTAAACCCGCGACTTGCCTTTGTAGATCCTTAATTATTAGTTTTTTAACATCATGTTCCTAGGTCAGAACCTCCTTATCTAGAAAACATCATCCTCTATCATAAATATGTCTTGCTCCATAACCTCCAACCATGGTAATCAATGAGCTCAACCAATAAGGTTTGCGCTTTAATACTAATTGACACAACGTAAACTCTATAACTGAAATTAAAAGGAAAATCATGAGAGAGATGAAATAAAAAGTTATTGAAAAAATCTCTTAATGTAATAGGTATCGTTTTAAAGAAGAGTAAGAGAATAATCTTTTTATTAAAACTATCAAAGTCCACTAAAATTCAATTAAACAACCCTATTTATACAAGTCTTAGGCCTAAACCCTGATCCTCAAAAAGAAAAATAATATTTATAAATAATTATAGAGTTAATATAGAATCCAACTAATATTCATGGAATCATTTCAAATAGTAAAGTTGGGCATCTCATCTATTTAAAATAAAATCTAATTTCTCATCAAAAATAAATTTTTAGAATGAAACAAACCTCCTTAGGAACCTAAATCACTTATGAAATTAAAGTAAGCAAAATATACTAAATTCATAACCCAGTCGAAGGCTAGCTGGGGAGAAGAGGGTGGGGAGAAGAAGGGGTAACCTAATTGAAACCCCGAGGATTAGTCACAGGCTAGCTAGGGAGAAGAAAGGGTAGCCCAACTAAAACCCCAAGCATATATCATCATGGAACTTGTTTTGCAAAAAATCATGGAACCAAGACAAAATTCAAAGCCTGGCGTACCAACCAAGAAAATATCAATGTCCAGGTCAAAGTTTTCATGACTTCGCGAGGGATAAACTAGAAACTAGATTAAAAAAGAAGAAGAAGAAGAAGATACCATGGAAAGTTTAAATAAAACTTGTTTTTGTATTTTTAAAATATTTTTTTAAAAAAATTATTTTTTTAATTTTTACTTTAAATTAATAATTTTTTTATTTTTAAATTATTTTGATAGGAAGATATAAAATATGATTTTTAATAAATAAAAATATATTATTTTAATATATTTTTAAATAAAAAATATTTTAAAAAGACTCCTTTAAAATAAATAAATAAATAACGGTACTTATATGGAACGGGAAGGAAATAAAACATAGATGGGTTGAAAATCTAAATTGTTAATGACAATTTTTTTTAATCTAGTTTAAGATTAACAAATAATCTTAATCTAAAGAGTAAATAAAAAATATAGGGGAATAAAAAGTACATTAATTATGCACCAGCAGCCAGGGAGAGCAGAGAGGGTGGAAAGACTGAAAGAGAGAGGCAAGAGGCAAAGAGGCTCCCCCCCCCCGCCCCCGCCCCTTGCTACCCTCCAAAGGATCACTCTCACCCATAAACCTGCCTCCTCAGTCAACCATCAACTCTTCTTCACATGCATCATAGTATAAAAAACATTTCCAAGACCTCACTAATCACTCTCTTAATCTCTCTGTCTTTCTCGCTCAATTAATCTCATCATCTGCTGCTCATCATGGCTCATTTGGCTGCACTTTCTCAGGTTCCAAAACGCCATACCCTTTGGGATCTCTTTTTCTTTTTTTAACAGGTGCCTCATCTTTTGTATTTGAGATTGATCGTTCTTTTTCTTTTTTATTTTGTCGCTGCAGGTTTCCTTTGCTGTTCCTGCTGGGAGCGATACCACCCTAAGGAGATCTGCTTTTAAGGTAATTTTAAATCGTGTTTCATGATCATGGAAGAAGATTATTAAAGGGTCTGTTTGGTTTCCTTGAACCTTTCCTCTTAGCAAGACGAGGGCAAATTTTTCGTTTTTAAAAGTTATTAAGATTTTGTTATTGGGCTGCCCTGTTTTTTAATGGGACTCACATAGAGAAAATCTGCTGTTTGTATTCTTGTTCATGTCCAAAAAATAAAAATTAAAGGAAATTTCTGTTTGAGTTGAACATTTTCTTTGATAACTGATGAGGATGGGTCACTTACAAGTTACACTTATGTTAAAAATGGATTTGATATTTGAAGGGTTATGAAATGTGGAAAGAGGTTGATATTCCAAGTTTGTGGATCATGATCTTTATTGCTATTATAGATGGAGAAGAAGAGTATGGTGATCTTTCAAATGCTGGAAAATAGATTGCTGAATAAGACACTTAATGGTGGCTGCATAAGTTCAAACTTGATAAGAAATTAAAAAAAAAAAGGAGAAATGACATGAAACTGATTTTGTGCTCTTTAATTTTGAGCTTGCTATTAAGTTGTTCCCGAAGAAGAAACCCTTGCATGCAAGGCCAGGAATTTTTCCTACTCTAGGCTATTAAATAAATATATAATTTTTTTTAATATAAATTATTAATTTATGTACATTAATTTTTAAAGTTAACAATAAAGTTTTAATTCAAATACGCAACCCAAAATATTAAAAAATAAATTTGAAAGTACATAAAATTGAAGTGAAAGTAAAAGTAAACTCACTATTGAAGTTACATTCTTCGATGTTTTGTGGAATATAATTCATCTATAATCGAATCTGAATCGATATTGTAACAACCCCTCAACCGGGATAAAATAACAATCTCATATCAACTGAAAAACAAAGTAATTAAATTTTTTTCCTCTCTCAATTCCTCCTTTCTTCACTTGATTCTTCCTTAGGTTAGTGTTTTATAAGTTGGACTTTATAAGTTTACTCTGAATTGATATTGTAACAACCCCTCAACCGGGATAAAATAACAATCTCATGTCAACTGAAAAACAAAGTAATTAAATTTTTTTCCTCTCTCAATTCCTCCTTTCTTCACTTGATTCTTCCTTAGGTTAGTGTTTTATGAGTTGGACTTTATAAGTTTACAAGGCTATTCTCTCACTTTTCTTATTTTTTTTCTTTGGATTTTTTTTTATGTTTTCCCCTTACTTTTCTCTCTCGCCTTTTCTTTTCTTTCTTTTCCTATTCTGCTTCTGCCCAATCGGCAACGTATAAAAGAAATGAAGAATTTATTTGTTTTATTTTTTAATGGCAAATAACCATTTTACCCTTAATATGTTGTTTTGCTTTCATTTGACGGTTTTTTTTTTTGTTAGTACTACCAAACTCTGTTCATCCTAAAATTTTAATCAGATTTATTCAATATATTTAAAGATCCCTCGTAAAATTTCAGCTCAATCTGATGGTCGGATTGAAAATTACACTCAATAATGTAAAACTGGATAAATTGTGATTTTTTTTATCAAATTTCTGAATTTCTCCAAAAATTCTGAAATTTTAAACCAAGTTAAAGCATCATATTAGAAGGCTCCATGTAAATTTTCAGAATTTTTGGATAACTCAATCGAGAATTATAAATTTTTTTATATAAAACTAGTCAAAAAATATTGATATAATCTTGACCTGGGCTAGAGCCCACCCAAGCCTTTGCATTGCCTCTGCCCTTGCTTGCATGTGCTAGTTCATTCATGCATAGGTTACTTAGGGTGTCGACTCCGCCCCCAAATATGTTTGCAAGTGAAATAATTGTCCTTTTAATCAAGAGAGAACTCTTTTGTTTGAGACGAAGAACATTCCCATGTCTAAACTGAAGGTAAATGATCCAAATATCAAGCTGAAGTTTCTTTAGCTTATTGAGTACAAGTACAGCTTGCAGCAATCCTGTTATTCAATTTAAACATTGCATTTTGTTAAATGCTTCTGCACTTTGTTAGTAGTTACTGAAGCCCTGCTAGTTACCACAGTCTTCCATTAAGTGAAGTTGCCGGTCATTCCATATGTTTTTGCACATGCAAGCTGCTAAGCTATATGACTGGTTAAAATTATATCCTAATTTAATAGATCTTGTACTGGTGATTGAGC
>Ga0325411_1007305_pt1 | contig 12050 bp, 8 predicted proteins | sample PopdelMetagenome_13_FD_206181 | JGI IMG/M metagenome (GOLD analysis project Ga0325411, IMG submission 206181) | Populus deltoides microbial communities from Bellville, Georgia, United States - Xylem-PdIQD-R4 | ecosystem: Host-associated > Plants > Phyllosphere > Stem > Wood/Secondary xylem...
AGGTCAAGACCGGGTTTAATATCCATGCAGGTTAGGGATTGAAGGAGGCTTGCTGCACTCTGAGTGCGTGTGGGTGCAACGTGAGGGAGAGACCTTGCAGTAGGTTCAACAATAATGTAATTTCAGGATAAAAAATATAACTAATAAAAATATAGAAGGAAAGCGAGGGTTTCTATAATTATCCCAAAAAAAAAATAACCAGGAAATAGACACCGCCGTGGGAAGAAAATATTGCTTCTTCAACTTGTGTGATAATAAAAAAGAATGATGTACATTTTAATTTAGGCATCGATAAGAACCAGGAGGCTCTGCCATCACCACATCGCTTGTACAAAAATAAGTCATCACAATTTTTCTCTGCTATATAATTTTCGGATGTTAAATAGCCAGGAGCTAACCACCAAACAAAGTATATCTAAGTATATCTCGTGCTGTTCCTCCTTCCCCACCACTTCCTTTTCACCCTGTCAAGGGCACCTTCTTCAGTTCCGAGCTTATTCAAAATCACCTTTGTTTCTCGTAGTCTCGATCCATAATCCTTCTTCCAAGCTTCAAACATCTGCTTCAACCTTCTGAGCTCTCGGTCAGGGTTCAAACTTGCTTCAACCTGACCTGATTTTACCTCTACCAAGAACTTGGCATCATCACCAAACACTTGACTCCTCTGCTCAAATTCTTCAGCCATACGGCTTATAACACTCAAGCCTGCACTCATCGGTCTAGCACTGTTACTTTCTTGACCCCTATGGTTACTTCCTGTATCCCAGCTAAACTCTCTCTCATCACTTGCATTGACAGATGCATCAGAATTTCTCTCAGAATCATCAATGGCTAGGCTCTTCTTTGCAATGGAGAGACTGGATTGTAGGGATCTCATCTGTTTCTGCCACACTTCTTCCATGGACTTCATTTTCAACTCATATTCTGACCAACGGTTCTCATACTGTTGGAGCCGTTGGTGAAGGACGTCATTCTCCTCCTCTTTCTCTCTAAGAGCAGCTTCAGCTTTGAGAACACGTCGCTGTAATTCAGCAAGAAATGATGCCTTCACGAGCACCTCATCTGACTCATTGCCCTGTTGAGAAATTGAAATTGTTTTTGTATCTCAAGACAAGGGACTCCAATATGAACTGTCTTCTTAGGAAAGAAAGACTAAACAATCACACAAGGTGGTTCAGGGTGGGGGGGTGGGGGACAAGAAATGATCAATACTAAAATGGTTAAATGAACCAAATCCAGTGCATTGGTATGGGATAATATTCCTGAAGCTCATAGACATACATCTAGCCATGTTCAATAGTGAAAGAAATATGGAACCGAGAGCAAATTAGCATATGAATGGTAGTTATAAAGGAGATCAAGGAAAGTGAAGATTGGATAGGTACCTTGGTTGCACCAGATTTCAATAATCCTACATCACCCGAAAATCTTCTCACCAACCATCCACGAATAACTGCAGCATAGCACAGACATCATGAATAATTGACAGAGAATCTTATTATTTGAAGTAGAGACAGCAAAACAGGCTCAGTTTCAGCATTTTCATACGGAAAATGTAAACAATCTCTCAAGAGTTGACTGAAACCAACTGAACACAATGTCCAGGAACCCACCCAGAGATTGTACTTTGCAAACTCTGAACTCAAGCATTCAGATGAGCAAAATATCTTACTTTGCAGCACTAGACTTGCAATTCAGGAACAGAACTCAAGTTTACCTGATTGTATCATGATTGATGCTTGATGCATGTCTTTGTATTTTTTCCCGCAGATTGTGCTTTTGATATGTCTTTGTATAACAACGGCTGCTCTATGTCTTTGTTGTGAGACTGCATATTCCTTTCTGATTTTCTCTCCACGAACAACTGAATGAAGGAATGAAAAGGTCATCTTCACAAGCACTCTTTCAAATATTTTATGTTTACCTTTGCATGCATGATGATGCTTGGAAGCAAACAGAGGTTCAAACTAGAAAAGAAAGGGTAGTACATGACTGTAGAACACAAATTCCTCTTTTGAGCTCCCTGAGGTAAGCACGAGCTTGGTGCCCCCTGAAACAGCTTTGTACACGTAAAATACCATGTAGCGTGTGGTTTCTTGTATCCTCAAGCACACCAATCTGAATGGAATGTAAAAGATGAGCACAATGGTTCAACAATTATATTTAATAGTAATTAATGGTTGATATTCTACATGGTATTTATGTTAAAGAGTAATATAAAATCATTCTTAGAGCCTCACTCAACAACTTAACAACAAAGCATTCAAGAGTTTGAATTTCATCTCCCCATTCCATTTAACTAAATTACTAAATTTAAGCACAAGGTAGTGGGCTTATGCATGTTTCAAGTCCAGGGGGCTTTCATGTATTAGAGAGTAATATAAAACCACTATGAGAGCCTCGCCCAACTTGAGTTTTTGGATTGAAATGGCTTTTTTACAATTTATTCTAGGAAAAAAAAGTCCTCAAAGAAGCTATGTATAACGAACATCTGGCAGATATTTGCATGTAGGTTTTCACGTGTTTTTTGTGTGCATATGCGGATTCTCCATTTCACCTGTCCTGTTCGGAAAAATAATTTTGTGTAGCCAACTTGATACATCTCTGGCAAGATATCGAACTGATGAAGAATTGCAACCGAAATACTCAGTGGATCTTGAGAATAAGCAACACTTTCCAGCAGAAGAAAACCATATCTGATGAAAAATCATGTCAGGCAATCAGCATCCCAATAGTAAAATGAGGTACAAAATGCCACAGAATAGGACAAATTTGGAAGCTGTCACATCAAGTTAAAATAGTAATTTTCTTTACCTTCTGGCAAACTTCTGGTGTGACATTCTGGTAGGAAATCCAGACCTTGATATACGAACTACTTCAAGAACTCCACAACATCTCAGTTGCTGCAATACAAGTCCTTGCTCATACGATCCAGGAGATTGCGAGTTGTTAGGCTTTATACAACGTATGAAATGTGGTGTTGTGTTCTCTAGACGTTGCATCAATTGGAACAGTTGGCCCTATACACCGAAATGCCAGATTAATAGAATACAAGCAGAAGCTAGATTGTTATCTAGCATTAACACTCATCTGCGCTGAACAATATTAAAAGAAAAAAGCTTTCTAACAATTAGGATTCAATGATTCAGATACTGGATCATCAATGAATAATGGCTAACAAAACCCTTATCTTGCTTCAAAAATAGTGAACAAAACCTTACATCATTAGACTCAAAGGGAATCTGAGAAAACTAATCCATTGCCAATATAAAACTTAGGGCATCGCAATTTCAAATATTATATTTGGGGACAAACAACAAAAAAGCAATATACCTTAAATTTTGTTGCAACACTTAGCTTTTGTGAATCTGCTCCACCTGCTTTATATAAAGGACCGACTACAGGTTTCTCAGATTGTGTAAGCATATTGGAAGCAAATATCTGAGGGAGATGGCATGAACATGAAGAGAGAAGCTGGATAGAGTCCAAGTGTAATAAGTCTCTATTCTTCTCCAGAAATCCAGTTGTATCATAAGTCACCTGAAATTCAACACAGTAGCAGAATTAAATGAGGTAGTCTTCTGAATACCAAAGTGTTATGGCACCTACATTGTTAAATTACCATAATCTTCTAGGAAAATAAAAAAATCAGAAGCACAATCATTCAAAGCAGAGTCACACTAAGTACAAGGGATATGAAGAATGGCATTCATTAAAATAGCACCACAAATCTGTCCGTCAGTTTTGATCAGAAGGAAATGAACAGACCAATATAAACATTTTTCACAACAGAAGGAAAGCACAATGGACTATCCATTGACTAAAAGGCCAATACCTCGCCCGCATAATGGCTGACACTGAAGGCTTTGCCTCGATCTCCTCTGAAACAAGAATTAGAGTTTAAATGCTGTTTAAGCTTGTTGGCAAATGTCAAATCTGTGCCATTTGGAAAGGTGGACTCCTCATCCAGCAAAGATAATAACCCCAAAGGTTTCTGCATATAAGATAAAAGGACCACGCTGAATAAACTCAAATTTCAAAAGCAGAAGAAATTTGAGAAAAGTTCAAGTCTTCCAACTATGAAACTTACGCATTAGAGCTAATGCAGTAAACATAATTAAGAAACCATGTTTTCTGTGAATGATCATCCATATTTGTTAACTTCTTAAACAAAAAAGTCATTGTATCGGGTTTTCCATTCCTCTATTTCACAAACTAGAAAAATAAAATGAGTAATACACTGGTAACAAGAAAGGAGTCAGCTTTGGTAGCTTTTCTCGCCAGTATCTTGGAACTCTAAAAAGACATGTTCCATTTTTCTTTCCCTAACCATGTTAACAGAAATTATCCCATTTGCACCTCAATACTCTCAGTTGACTTGTAAGAAGACAGAGTAAGAAACTTGCAATTCAACATTGATGGGATTCCTATCCTTCTTAACATATGCAAAAGAGCACAGGTTGACAGAAATTACTATCAGGTCTGCATATAGTCCTCAAAACATTATGTGGTGAGGATAACCAGAACATCAATTTACATGTCATATCAAGGTATATTCAACAGGCTAGAAACATTATATTGCAATAGAAGTACATATTTATAGTTCCAACACTACAAAAAAAAAAAAAAAAAAAAAGAGCATGAATGAAACATTCTAGTGATCAACTCTGTACCTTTTCAAAAAGATTGAGACAGTCCTGGTTATCATCAAAATCAACCTTGGTCCAGTCAATGCCATCTTGTATGTATTCCTGGTCGACAAGAACATCTTGTAAAAACACACCGCAATTGTTTGTAATACATTCTAACTGCTTAGGCTACAGAAATTTGAGAGTCTAAAGCTGTGTGTGCCATATATAGATGTTGAGACCCCGAGTAATCCAGCATAACGCTATTTAAGAATTCTTAACCTTTTTTTATTTCCAAGGAGCCAGAAGTTCTGCTTTCTAACCAACATCGAAATAGGTGCACATTCACTATTGAATGTAAAATTTTAAGCGACCCCTCACACATTATAGCCTTGAGTTCAAATATGAAACCAGGAGTCTTGTAAGATAATTAAAGAGGCTTACCTCCTGCTCCAACTTGAATAAATGACGATTGAAGTGTTGCTGCAATCTCTCATTTGCATAATTTATGCAGAATTGCTCAAAACTATTCCTCTACAGTGACAAAGTAAATAGCATAGAATGTCATAAATGAAAACTCAACCCACAAACAAAGAGATCATCACAGTAGGATGATGACAAAACTTACTTCAAATGATTCAAATCCATAAATGTCAAGAATGCTGATGGATCTGCCAGTTCTCCTTTTACCAACTGCAAGTGATTTGTTGACTTGTTCAACAAGCCAATCAAACAAGCAAGAATAAATTGACTTGGCCAGAGCATCTCTTGTATCTATTGCCTGAAAAGTAGAAGACAAAAGTTGTTCTTAGCTGAATATTTTTTATGTAGTTCGTGGAAAAAAAGCATCCCATCAAATTTACTATTAATAAGAGCTCAAGTACAGACAGCTCATTGTGTCCATACATATCTATACATATTTTCAAATTCCATTTTCAAAAAGATAACCACCACCAGACAGACTGAAGGGCGGTTCAATAATGATGTTTTAAAAGTGAGTTTGAAAAGGATAAATGTACTTGTTTAGAACCATTACTTATGAGAAGCATGTAAATGTTGCCTTGCCATACATGTAAGTGTGTCAAATCCAACATTCAGTTGCCCCTTAAATATATAACAAAAGAAAATTTTTCACATTTTCTAACCTGTGATAAGGATAGCTTTTGGACAATTGTATCATTTCCGACTCTCATTTTGCGAGTAGATAAAGCCAGCTTAAGCTCCCCAACATTACAGCCAATCAATTTTGCAACAGTGGTTAGACCTGAACATGAAAAATGCAAACTTCAGTGCAACAATTTGTTCACAAGCTGATGGCACCATACCAATAAATTTTTTAAAAGAAAACATAGTTTCATTTGCCCCTAGAAATGAGCACAATCACTCTAAGAAGGATCAATGAAATCAAATATTAGATGCTGTTGGAACTAATACTACATAAAATAGAACATAACTGAAGTTGTATTTATTCCTCACAAATAAATAAATTAGAAAAATGAAACAAACTGCAATAGCATTATTGCAGTAACTATTGCATGTTTCGTTACTTGGGAGGTCAGCATTTTAGTTAGCATTGTCAGCCTGCTTTCATTATTGTGCTGAAATCTAATCCTTCATGACTAGATATCTGTCAAACCATCCATAACTAACAAAAATCATTCAGCTGTCGTTTATATTTAATGGTCCATGTTGATGCAGGGTGGCCTGTCAAACCAAAGCAACTCTTCTCTAGACTCACTTCTGAACATTAGTACTTTTTTTTTAAGATTATTATTTTTTCCTTCGAGGGTTTTTTTTTTTTCCGGACAGTTCCAGCTTTCCTAACATCTTGATATAGGCAAGAGGATAACTGTAATCTCAGTTTTTCTCTTTTCTTCTATAAAAACTTATAACTCTCTCCACATATATGACATAGGATAATAATATTGACAAGAACGACGAATATGATGAATTTAATATGTTAAACATCCAACACTAATGGATGTAATTCAAATTAACTTCAGCAAGAATCTTACCTTCATCTGCCAAAGGTTCAACATGATTTTCATTATCAACAATGGAAAACGAGACATTTCCTAACCACAGTACTGCAGCAAGCATTGCAAATACACTCTCTTGGTCTTCCTTACTGACATGAACAATATCCAGAGCTTCCTGAAAGTTGTTAGAGCCATAAGCAAGTTGATATGCGAAAAATATAATCTCAACATAGGAGAAGTGAAAGAATTGAAAAATAAATGCAACTACGCAGGAAAATGGGAAGCCAAAAACGAACCGTAACACCACGGAAGCGTTCAGCGTCATCGACACCAGTAATTGTGTAGCAATTGCTCTGTCTCAAATATTTGTATTCACTTGCAATCTTCAAGCTTATTTTCTCTGTGCTCATAAAAGAAACAGCAGAAAAGGCCAAGGAACAAGAAAAGGAATTATTGCATAACAAACGATGAGTAATAAACTGGGAAAAATACCATAGATAACAAAGCTTGCTGGAAATCATCATCACTATTATCATAATTATTAGGATTTATTTGCTATTGTTACATAGGGATGTATCGATATGTCAGAATAATTTTTTAAAAGAAAACAAACTTGGTGTGATCTTAATATATGCATCAAGTTTTTATCACATTGAGAAAAATACATGGTAGTACATACCTCTAAGTTTAGGTGAAGCCCCGGCACAAAGCTGATAAAATATATGATATGACCTCTCACCCTCCATGCATTGGACGACTCTGGACTGTTTATTTAATAGATTAAATTGGCAGCTCATAGCAAAACTGAAGCAGGCAATATCCAACAGGGGAATGGAAAAATACCTTTTCAAGTAAAACTGTTCACCAAACAGGACCAAAATGTAGAATCATAACTCAAAGTCAGTTACAAAATTTCCAAAAAGTGAACCAGAAAGTATATTCAATGCCATTAAAGGACATCAGTAGTTCAAGCAATCTTACATGTTTGAATTTTGGCACCTGATATTTTTCCAGTTTCACTAAAGTGGATTTCAATCAACTTTCCCTGCAACATGTCCAGCCAGAATATTGATAATTAAAACTTAATTCTGGATGATAGTCGTGCCACCATCTCACAATACCAGTTGTTTAACCTAAAGCGTAAAGAATACTAAGATGTTCACACAAAGAACATGGAGCTTACAAAGCGACTTGAGTTGTCATTCCTCAATGTCTTTGCATTACCAAAAGCTTCTAGAATAGGATTCGTTTTCAATATTTCATATTCTATCCCACTACCACCACCAAGAGCCGCCAGATATTGCATAGCTATCTTCGCTGTCTCTGTTTTTCCTGCTCCACTTTCACCACTGGGCAATAAATGAAATCAAACTCAGATGTGTGCATGGTAATAAAAACACTATTAACTTGTGCTTCTTTGGTCTATCATGTTATGTGCCATTTATTGGATGGTATGCATGGGTACTTTATCATTTATCATTTTGAGTACATGATGAACTGGTTAAAAGAACACAAAAGGGAGGCACATGCTTGCACATCAGAGAACCATGAGAGGGAAAACCATCCAAAAACTAACAATCTAAATCATCAAAATCTGAAACACAAAAGATAAATAAAAGTGAGAAGTACATGACCAAGTGGAGTTCGAAGAAAGAAAAAATTTCTTACTTGAATATACTTCATCTGATAGCGTCAGCCACTCAAATATACATAACCAAGAGAAAAGGTCAAAAAAGGAGAGAGGACTTCGCATACGCAAAGCAGACAGAGGAAGAATTAAGTCCATAAGCAGACCCATAAGGCTAGGTTATTAAAATTTCTACCCATTTTTTTAGTGGAATGACTATTTCTAACACATTGAGATGCAAGGAAGTTGTCATATTTAAAGTTCATTATGTTCTCCAGTAGCTTCATACTCATTTCCACATAAATAATGAGATTATATATCTCAAGATGACATTTCCAGATGAAAATCCACCAAACTTTTGACATGAACATTGACACTGTTTTGCAAACTTCAAATGGATAGGAGTCTGAACAATGCATGGTTTCAAATCGTCATATAAACTATCTATAAAATGCCACATTGTGAGTTCCTAGTCAAACTTCCTAGAAGAATGCACGCCACATTGTGAGTTCCTATTCAAACTTCCTAGAAGAATGCAATGTGATGAACAATTTAGTTGAGATAGAAAGTGTTGAGCAAGTAACTGAAGCTGAAGAAGTGAATAAAAAAAAACAGAGAGGGAGAGAGAGAGAGAGAGAGAGAGAGCTTAATTTCTTGTACTTTACTAACCTTATAATGATAGATTGATTTACTTCATCTGGATAAAGGGGAAAAAAGGAATAAGAATTCCACGGAAATATGACAGATTTCGGAAGTTCACAAACAAACTGAAACTATAAATCTTTCAAAATATATGAAAAATTAAACCACCTCGTATCATTTCCCGGATGGCCGTGTCTGTAATGGCATACACATGTGGGCTCTCCATAGATTTATTCTTATATGCTTCAATGTAATTATTTCCATATAAAGGAACTTCCTTGAAAGGATTGATGGCAACCAAAACTGGCCCTGCTTTTGTCTAAATTGCAATCAAAGAATTACGGGAAATTGGTATTTTATTAGCTGATTCCAAACTAAATATAATACTGATACAAACACTTACATAAATCATATCACGGTTGTATCTATACTGAAGATTGTACAGCACTGATGGCTCATTTAAGTAACTAAGTTGCATGAGATCATCTACACCATCAAGGATATCAGGATTTGCTGGAACAAGACTCTCAGTTTTCACCTTTAAAACCTATAATTTGAAACGCAAGTCAATTTTAAACATATCCCCAACTATTGATTCCACAAAACACCTTCAAAGATTAATTTTACTTACTTTTCCATCAGGAGGGGAAATGACAGACTCGGTCCCTGAAGTTGATAAAATCTTCCCCAGCTCCCAATCCCCATTTGAAAGTTGAAACCAAGATTGAAGTTTCTGAAACAGTAAACTTAAACATAGGTAACAAGATTGATGAGTTGAAAGCTAATTAATCAACTTAAATCCTAATGGCTTCAGCATAATTTAGTAACAACCTCAATGTTACTATGCATCCTCTGCTGCAAAAGATTGGGCATAATCATAACAAAAACTAATCCCATTCATGCACAGTACCTTTTTTGCAGCATAGGAACTGGTGTCAGCCCACCTGCGCTCCCTGTGAAATGTTGATACCAAGGGCAAAGGTGTGGGCACAGTATCCAAATCTTCATCACCCACAGAAGGTCTTTGTTCAACCAAGATGGCAGCTCGACTGTAAGGTGAATCCTCATTGACATCATTGCCAACACTATCCTCAGCTCCCTCGACAAGACCATTCTCTAGATCATTTTTTTCAGGAACACTCAAACAGGCTGTATTGCTATTTACCAAATTTCCGTTTTCTGATTGTTCTGATGTCGGCGAACCAACAAACCTAAAATCAACTGGCAACGATTTGATCGACTGGAAAGAAGGCAAGACCTGAGATTTTTTCTGCAACATTTTCTCTGATCCTGACGATTGAGCTCCCACAGATGCAATGAGATAAAAGAACAATTAAAAAGGTAACTTTTTAGCTTTTCACTCTAAAAAAAAAAAGTCATATCACGAGACCCCACTTTGAACTTATTTGGTTACAGCTTAATGGAGGGGACCGTAGTTTTAGAAACCGACCCTAGTGCTCCCTCGATACTTAGTCACCACCATTGACAAGCTCAACACCTTAAGAATCTATTCAAGTACTTCGAAAGAAAAATCAAAATGAACCTTCCCTATCAGACACTTCTCACAAATCCCGAATTTAAAAATGGCTAATTTTTCATCTCTCACTGATCTTCAAATTCACCCCCAATCTTCAAACTCCAATTACTTGAAAACTCTTCTAGTTTCTGCAAACATTAAGCAACGTAACTAACTTTTACACCTTCCTTAACAAAAAAATTCACTTAAAAGGTTAAATCATATCTAAAAACAAAACAAAAAAAATTGTAAGACTTGACTTTTCTATGCTTTTAAGCAAGGTAACAAAATTTTAAAATATAATCAAAGTAATTAAAGAATGAGGACTTTGAGCTGTGAAGTTTGAATCTTTCTCCACTAGAGACCAAAAACAAAATAATAACCAAATCAAAGAACCCAGGTTTTCTCCATTTTCCTTCATTTTCTTCTACTTTCTCAAGAACCAAATAAAGTTTAAACACTTGAAAGCAAACAAAATGAGCTGAATCATAACCGATCTAATATGAAACTCGCATTTTCAACACTCATCAACATTAAAAGTTAAGAAAAGAAACAAGAAAAGAAAATTCAACTCCGAACTTAACAATTTAAAGAGAGAGAGATAGAGAGAGAGAGAGAGAAAAAAAAGCTTCTCTTCACATACCTTGACAAAGTCTACAATGGGCTTTGCAGAGAATCAAAAACCCTTCTCAGTAAAGCAAATTAATTCAGAGCTGGAAGGTCGATCTCAAGAAAAAGCCTCACTAAATCAAGAAAAAAAAAGTGAAGTTGAAACAATGAAAAATGAAGCTCTCTTTTTCTGTAAAAAAGAAGAAGAAAAGGCAAACAGCTCAACAGCTCAAAAGCGGCGGCGGCGGCAACTATTGCTAGAGAGCGGTGGCGTGTCGTTTGGATTGCGAAAAGGTGAGGGAAAATTGGAATGAGAGGCAGAAGCAGGCAGGCTTGTGGAGAAGAAGCTGTTTTTTCTCTGCTTCACAAATAAAATAAAATAAAATAAAAACAATAAAGAGAAGGAAAGAAAGCTCTCTTTCTCTTTATTTTTCTTTCTGTTTTTAAAATTTTTATTTGATGTTTGAATTTTTGTAATTTTTTACGTACCAAACGAATTTAAGAGGTAGATCTTTAACGGCTCAGGTCGGTTCTTAAATTATCATTTTACCCTCCACTTTTTCATTATTACTGCCACGGGCGTTTTCTTTTGGCTTTTGAATTATGATTTATTTCAATTTAATTTTAGTTTTTAATATTATGATACAGACTTACAGAGTATTTTTTAAAAATATATATTTTATTTAAAAAAATATTTAAAAATAAAATAAAATAAAAATATAAAAATATTTAAAATATATATTTTTTATATCAACATCTCAAAACCATTAAAAAATATTGATTTGATATTTTTAAAAAATAATTTAAAAACAAAAGTAATTACACTCACAAATACTTCAATCTATCAATTAATATAAGTTGCTCCTTAATTTAAAATTAATTTTATTTTTTACAATTTAATTAAAAACAAATTATTTGTTTCACAAGGAGAGTGAATTCTTAATTTTTTTAAACTGGATTGAAATTTAAAATTAATATTTAAGAAAATTAGGAGGGAGCAAAATCAACATTGTAATACCAACTACTTCAAATTTGATTGATGCTTATTT
>Ga0325411_1007308_pt1 | contig 12048 bp, 5 predicted proteins | sample PopdelMetagenome_13_FD_206181 | JGI IMG/M metagenome (GOLD analysis project Ga0325411, IMG submission 206181) | Populus deltoides microbial communities from Bellville, Georgia, United States - Xylem-PdIQD-R4 | ecosystem: Host-associated > Plants > Phyllosphere > Stem > Wood/Secondary xylem...
TATTGTGCATCTAAAATATTAAAGGATTGATTTGTCTCCAATTAATATGATAATGATAAATGGATACTATTGAAAATATTATTTTGCCCTCAATAACTAATTAAATGATTTTGTTAGATAATTATAAGATAATCATTCCACTTTCATAATTCATAATAAATTGTCTTGATAACAAGTGAAAGATTTATCTCTTTTAGCTTTTAATTGTAGTAGCAGTTATTTGTGTTTATTGTGTTCAGAGGCTGTTTCTTGGATTGGAAAACGAGGGGAATGTACTGATGCAAAAGCATGAGATAGGGAGATTGTTGGGGAAAGCACCTTTGCCAAGGTCTACCATGCAAGTAATCTCAAAACTGGCCTGAGTGTGGCAAAGAGAAGGTATTAAGTGAGAAATTCTTTTCATGAGACTGATTAGACATCCGAATGAGGTGATGGCTACCAAAACTAAGATTTACTTTGCATAGAATATGTTAAAGGTGGTGAGCTGTTCAACAAGGTTGCCATGGGAAAGCTTAAGGAGGATGTTGCGAGGAAATATTTTCAAGTTTCAACAGCTGATTAGTGCGGTTGATTCTGTCACAGTAGAGTTTTGCATCGTGATCTGAAGCCACAAATCCTGCTGTTGGATGAGAACAAAAATTTAAAGGTTTCTGATTTTGGATCAAGCGCTCTTGCTGAATCTAAGCGGCAAGACGAGTTGCTTCACACAACCTGTGGAACCCCTGTTTATGTTGCTGCAGAAGTGACAACACAAGAGGCTATGATGGAGCTTAAGCTGATATTTGGTCTACCGGCTGTCTATCTTAAATTCCGTGATCCAGATGTTATGGAGAGTTTAGGAAGACAGGGCAGGGAGAATTAGAGCACAGAACGGTCGGTGAACATTGCTGCAAATCCAAACAACTAGCAGTTCTTAATCTAAACATAACTCCATGTTTTATGTTTGATAATTATCAGCTAGCAAATGAACCTTGCTTAATCGATATTAGCCTTTTTCCTGGCCTCCTATTCCAACACTGGGGAGAACTACAGGGAAATCGGGGCTCCATGACACGTTCTTTAAGAGGGAAATTTTGGTTTCCATGATTAGATAACCTTTGACTTGGGATGGAGGGGGGAGGCTCCCAGGTACATGGAAAAGTGAACCTAACATGAAAAGAAGGCCAAAATAGCTTCTCGTAAGCATAAGCAGCATGCGTTAGCATCATCTCATTGGCATTCATTCGGATGAAGATCAAGTGGTTTACAACTACGAGGAGGAATAGCTCCATTTTCAAAAGAAGAAATTTTCCTCAAAAAGGGGACACCCCCCTCTCCCCCAGGCAAAACCTAAAAAATTTAGAATTGTAGTAAACCTAACTGTTACCTCATGCACAGGTGAATGCATGTCAAAGGGTAATCCTAATTTCCTATGCATGCTAAGTAAGTAAAGATCAATGCCCCTTTAAAGAACCGATGGAAGAAGATACAATCGTGTCCAGTGTACATCTGAGGGGCATTTGCCTCTTCAGAACAGGAGGTCTGATCAGGCGCCTCATACTGTCACCCCTTTTTTTTTTTTTTTTTTTACTTTTCTTTCCTTTTTTTAATCGAATGACCACTGTACATCTGAGGTGGGGAACAAACCACCAAAATTGGGTCTTGTGACAGATGACTTCCCGAAACCTTCTCCTGAACCTTGTGCACCCCATTCATTCCTGCCAGTGGAAAAGAAATGAATCAGAGAGATTAGCATTATCAGTTTCAACACTGTAGACAAGCAAATAGACAAACTAATAGCACTCAAAGGTTGATTAGTTGTTCTAATCATTAATGAACATAATCGTTAGTAATCAAAATATTGTATTAGTTTTATTTACATATTCAAATATAGTAAATACATCTAATTAGTGCATATATAATTATCAAATTATGTTAAATTTTATTAGAATTGTGCTTATTTTTATATATTGCTGCATCACCTGCCAAGGAGAATATCAATAAACATTTATTGTTTATGCAAATTATTTTTTTGGATCTGTGTCGAGTATTCAAGTTTTGACTCAACATTAATCATAAGTATTTTTAATAATCTTTGAAATATTTATTCATATTTCTTTCTTTGCATTCAGATGCTTCATCATGGTGTTGATTAGTTTCCCAATACTCTTGAAAAAATAGATTATTATATATATTTCAGGGGGTTTAACAGTTAGGTGAGTACAAACTCAAACTCTACAATCTAAGAGACCGAAGGCTGCAGCAGATACCTGCATTACAACAGTTTTTCTTGGTCCTAAGCCACTCAAATTAATTGTAGCCAGGAATTAGAATTCGGCCCAAGAAATGGATATTGTACATGAACACGCTAAGTGTGACAAATACCACCGGGTGGTTATTTAAATAAGCAACCGAGAATAGTGACCATAGTAAAGGTTAAAAACCAGAGGTCACTCATGAATTTATGATTTAACTGCGAAAAACTTGGGCATCAAGTGTCACATCATTCTTTTATTGTCCAAAACAATGGAATTATTTCAGTGCATCAATCTAACACAATATTCTTTTCATCTCAGTTATCATAGTTTTAATTGATATCAGATGATCTTCAGATGTTTCAACAATGATAAAAGTCAGACTGATGGTTTCTCGTTTTAGTCATATATACATTCCAATTCGAGATTAGAGATCTAATAAAAGAGAGTTCAAATGATGATGCACTCACTTGGAACAACTATGGACTGGAGATGACCCCAAAGCATTGTCGGTTGCAGCTCCAGTGGGACTCCGATAAATCACTTCATTCTGAGCACATTCCTCCTGAGATTTCAGAGAGAACTGGCTAGTGCTGCCTGATAATGGTGGGAAAAAGGCATTCTGTAACCATGGTTCATTTTCACTTGAACCAATGACTGGACTGAAAACCCCACCATTCTGGCCATTGCCAAGAAAAACCTTCTGGGGAGAAAGAGTACCAGAAAGGATTTGATCATCTTTTGTAAACAGCGATGGCATAGTTTTCTGAGATGGAGGTGGTATAATATCTTCCTTGGTTGATCTGTTTCGTTCTGGGGGTAAAAGCCAGCTTCCTGGGCCACCTACTAAACCTAAACCATCCTGACCAAGAGGAGAACTGTTCCACATTTGCCATGTTCTCTTCTCATTCCCATGCATATCATCCGTAGGTAGAGTGTTAAAATCTTGGGCTATAGGAGTAGTTGGGAACCAATTAGAACCATTATTCTTTTCATCAGCAGTTCGTAGTCTTGACAAAGGGGACTCAATTGGAGATGGCTTGTTCACTTCAGGAGATGCAGACACATTCTTTATAGCATAAGGCCTTTCCAATCCCAGTCCCATGTCTGGTGCAAAACCAGTTCCCAGGTCTAACTGAAAATTATCAAGCGACTCTGAAACAGGCCCAAGCAATGATATTGGGTCAGGAATATAACATGGGTCTTCAAACAGTTCCGGTTCTTCAGGTATAAAATCACAGGACCCTTCCACAGAACGGGGAAAAATTGGTTCAATAGGAGGTGAGAAACCTAAACTAGTGCTACTGGATACATTTGGAAATGCAGAGGCTGGAAATGGTGATGGCAGCCCAAAATTGATTGGATTATCAAATGATTGCATTGGTGATGATTGCAAAGGAAACTGTTGTGCTTGAACTTCTGCTTGTTTTGAATTTGGTCTACAGATGACATTTGCATTTGAGGATGAAGGAGCAGGTGATGAGCGTGCAAATAATTGCTGCCATGTTTTCTTAGGTTGGCTTGGTTGCGTTTCAGAGAGCACCTGTTGTGAATAGCAGAGCATCTTAACACTTTTTTTCTTATAAATGCATTGCTAATCCACAAGCATCCAAAATAAGCTATCTATCTTTAATAAAAACCCTAGCATGCCTTCCAATCAAAGTTACCCAGATGTATGGGCAAATAACCAATGATAGGAGACAAATCTCATCACAAAGCAAAAGGGCAAGCATTTAAAAAATCTAGATCAAACTTATGCACATATGACTAAAATAACAAGGAGATATTCAATATGGGATTATAAAAAAAAACAATTTCTGCATAACTTATCCAGCATGCCTGTAAACATAATAAAAAAAAAAATTAATACGAGACAATTTCACCAGAACCCTAGCATGCTTTTCAAACAAAGTTTCTAAGAAGAACAGGCAACTAGGCATTAACAGAAAATTTTCAACGCAACTAAACAAACATTTTAAAATCTATATCAAATTTACACAAAGTTGAAATGACAATCAATCAAGCCGGTTAACCATTATGTTCAATCAAAGTTGCAAAATAAGTGCTAGACAATCAAAATTTATAATACATAGATGGCCAGCGCAGCATGCCATGAGGATAAAATCAATATAAAGAAAGCAACAAATTCTGCATGCCTAAATTTTTTTCCACCTGTCAACAAGCAAAAATAAATAAGAGTAAGCATGCAGCAAGACAACTTACAGGACGATAGATGTTCCTTTCATCTCCATTCAGACTTGCTTTCCCAGCCAGACGGTCAGGTGGATATATCTCTCTCCTATAGGCAGAAGTATGAACAGGATCTATAGAACTGTTGGGCTTATTTTCTTTAGTGACAATAGCAGGCATGTTAGCAGGTTTTCCGAAGAAACCACCTCCACTAAAAGCTCTAGAAGAAGACAAAAATGTACCCTTCATTCGATCAAAATACCTAGATCCAGCATTGCCCCGGTTAAAATTGCTTCCAGGTGTATTCTTAATCCCATGTCCCAATTCAATGTTCTGACCTTTTACACTCTCTGTCCCAATTTTTTGATGTTGACGGCGCTCAATTTCACTCTTCTTCTCAACATCCCGCTTCTGATCACTTTCCTTACCAATTTTCTTTTCCAAATCTTCTGCATCAGAGTTGCTCTTACTAGACCCCTTGTCTTTCTCTTTCCTTCTTTCCTGACGTTTCTTTTCTGCTTCCTTCCTACTATTTTTCTCCCTGGTTAGTGGTGATGATCTACTTCGATCCCTTTCAGCCTCCATTATCTCATCCCTCAGCTTCCTACGTTCCTCTACCAATCTAGCAACCTCCTCCCTTTGCTTTTTCTCTTCCTCCTCTAAGAGCTCCTTCTCTAACCTAGCCTGTCTCTTCTCTTCAGCTTTCCTGCGTGCTTTCTCTCCTCTACTCTCATGAAAGTTTTCCCCATTCTCGCGCCTATTAGCCAACATCACCCTATGCTCGGCATCAGAAGAGCCATCCTCAGAGGAACTAGTCCTAAAAATCTTCCTCCAAAGCCACCGGATGCTCAAGAAAAAAGATGTCAACACCTTGCAAGCAAAAATTACAACCCCTGAATATGATGTCTCGGCCAAACAATGTCCATCCCCTCCAAAAATCCCACTCCCATTCTTCCTCCAATAACTAGACTTCCCAGCTACAGACCCACCAGCCCAACCACCATTATCTAACCACTCCTGACTACACATCCATCCATTATCACTCCACGCCTTGCCATTCAGTAACTTCCCACCTTTCCCCACCAAATCCTTAATAATCCCAGAATTTGAAATCCCCAACCCAGGTGGTACAGGCAAATCCAAAACTGGCCGTTTCGAAATATGCCCACAATAAGAACACATAAACTTACCTGCACCCGGATTCTGATCCTTATATGGACTCAAACAATTCCTACACTTCCTCGTAGCAGTTTTCCTAAGCTTCTGCAATTCAATAGCTTCAAACCTTTTCCTCTCCCTCAATCGTGCATTTCTACGCACCCGCCAAGCAGACAGCTGTGGCATCAAAACCTCGTACCAAAATAAAGTAACCAGGAGCACAAAAACACACGCCAGTCTCGGCGATGTAATCTCAAAACGAAATGCCGGCGGCAATAGCTGTGAAAGTGCCCATAATCCTATCAAAGGAATAACTAACCAAGGCAGCATCGTAGCAACCCGGCGAGACCACTTTTGTATCACACACAGTATACACATTATCCTCCTATTTTCCCCGTCTTTGGAAAACAATCCAATACAAAGAGAAGAAAGAAAGAAAAGAAAATCCCCAATTCAAAATCTAGCAATGCTTCAAATTCGAGACCCTAACCCTATCTTCTCCAATTCAAACCAATTCGCAGATACTTCAAGAACCCTAAAAATCAATAAATAAATAAAAATCCCAAACCAATTAAAATTAAAAACAAAAAACAAAACAAAACCTAATCCAAGATTAATTGAGTGATTAAAAATAATTGTTAGATTAGAGTTTGATAAAACGGCGACGTAATGAGCTGGAAACAATGCGAGAGAGATTCGGGGACTTACAATCACAGGTTGAGAGGCCATGGCAATTGATGGAAATGAGAGGCAGAAAATGAAGAAGAAAAAAAAAGATTTTGATAATCGGGGCAGGCGGGTTCGGATTTTGGAAATCGGTTCGTCGTCGTTATTGTTGTAGCAGCAGCTTTGGTGTTTGTTTTTCTGTTTTAACAGAGAAGAAACTCGAGAAAGAGAAGAGAAGAACAAGAAATTATAAAAATAAATATATGAATAAATTTTTTATAATAAATAAGATAAAAGGGAGATTTTGTTAAAAGATAAATAAATAAATATATTGAGGGAATTTAAGGAAAACAAATTATACAAGCGATCTTTCAAGTTTTTTTAGGGTGAATTATATTATAGTCCTCGTAGATTATGAGATATTCCGTTTCAGGCTCTCACTGTATAAACTTCTCAAATTTTTCACAATATCTCAATTTGACCCTTTATTGTGAAATAGCTAATAATTAATTATTCTTATGTGGAATACTTTTTTTATTATTATTAACATGGGTGTCCGGGCTAACTTGCGCGCACCTCGATTAATCTCACGGGCTTTAAAGTTAATGATCATGTAAGTCTCCAGTAGTCATTATATTAGCAACCACAATGTTTGAACTTGAGATTACAGGAGAAGCAAATCTCTTGGTCGAAACTGTACTGGAAAGATGATATTAAAAAAAAAATTAAGAATTAAAGTGAAAATGCTAAAACATAGTTTTGTTTATTCTTCTAGACCATTGGGCCACCTTTTAATTAAAATTAAGACAAAAAAAAAACTAGTGTGATTGGCGTTTGAAAAGGCTAAAACACCTTGGTTCTTTTTATAATGCAAATGAATGAGCTGATTAATTAAGGATTTAATTAAGGATGGGTTTGTTTACCACAAGTAAATGTTCGTTGCCAAGATAGAGGTAATTTTACCAAGATTTTTTTTTTTCTCTTGAGATTGAGATTGAGTTTTACCAAGACTTGATGATGGAGATTGTAGAGTGTATCTAATCTGTGACTTTCATTGTTAATGATATTTTTTAACATAAAAAAAATAATGTTTAGAAGTTTCTAGCAAATTTTAAAGAAGTAAACAAATTTTGAATTTTAGTCATGGTTTTAATTGGATTTAATAAGTTGATTTCATTTAATTATATAATAAAAAATAACAATAAATTAACCAAATTAAAAAATAATAAAACACTAGCAAGCCCGGATAAGTCCACCAAACCCTATGAGTTGGATCATGCGAACAAGATAACCTAGTAGATGACAAAACGGGAAAAATTATAAAATTTAATTTTTAAACCAATCAAATGTTGAAGGATGAAACAAAAAAAATATTTAATCTTAAAAAAATGACCTAAAAAATATTCGAGTCAATCTTAACTAACATGCCAAACTCATAACCTATATCATAATATCGATGTAACCCCATATAAAAGAAAGCAAAGAAAATCACTAAGCTTAATCCATATAAATTCAATGTTGAAAGATGAAACTCAAAGAGCATATCACTATATAAATAGGATCTAAAAAAAGACCAATGTCAACCTGAGTTAATCTTTCATATATATGCCTCGATTTATGTGACCAAGACTAACCCATATAAAAAAATCATAAAATCTAATTCTTAATCAACCCAATGTCAAATGATTAAACTGGAAAGATAATTCTATTTAAAAAAATTCGAATAAAAAATGACAATAAAAAAATGATGACCAGATTCAACATAAAATCAAAATGATAGAACACTTTTTGATTTTGGCTAGGATAGCATGATTTTTGGGGAGAAGAGAGAAAGAAGAGAGAGAAGAAGGAAAAAAAACAGCATTAGAACTTCATCTTCGCTCCTCCACCGACACGCCCTGCCTCACCTGAAAGTTGTTATTGCGTCGCTTTCAATGCCACCAAGAAATCCGATGTTTGGTAATCAAAGGAAGCCGTACACGCCATTAGAATGCAACGACTTCCTCCATATGCTGATACATGTAAGGCATGCACCAAACAAGTTGCCTTACCCGTTAATTTCAGTTCATCATATTTGTTTTAGTTTTAATTTTGGTCTCTTAAGGCTTAATTGTTTTACATCAAATTTTTATCTTATTTTTACAAATCGAGCATTAACTGAATACCAAATTTTTCTCTTGATATTACGAGATTATCATATCTAGGCAACCACAATAAATTACTAAGTTAAATCACAAATAAAAACAATGTAAAATGATTAAATTTTTAAAAAAGTTGAGTGACTGAAAAAAAAAGGACATGAATTCTTTCTTTGCCCATGCAAATCAGTCCTCAATGTTAGCAAAAAAAATAAATGGAATTGAACATTTTTAAAAGTTTCAAATCCAATCCCTAAAGCTCTAATTTTTTTAAATCAATAAAATTGAGTTTTATTTTTCCATAATGAGAATTAACCAAGTGACAAAACACTTCCTTGACACTGTGAGATTTCTATACGCAAGCATAAATAACATATTACCAAAACCAATTTCAAATCAACGAAATGTTAAAGGGCCAAATAAAAAGAAAAAAAATAAAGACCTGTATGAAAAAAAAAATAATAAGAGACAAAAAAAAAAATTAACCATTGTGGGAATTCATATTAACTCCTGTCACAAGTCATAGTAAATCACTTATAGCTCTTTATTTATTTATTTTTATAATAATTGGGGTAGAAAATTCGGTCAGAAAATAATAATAATGAATACTAAGTCTAAAATGGGTGTTTTATTTTTGCATATATGCCAAATATTGGTGATCAATATCCTTAAAAGGATACAAGTATCACCTTCAAAATAATAATAAAACCCATTGCAATTAATAGAAGCTTTCTCTTTTTTTAATTTTCATATTCTCTATTTTATAATATCACTAGTTTATAGTTTATGTAGCCGTATTATGTTACAGGTTGAATCAAAAAAATTTAACCATAATAAAAAATATTTAGATTATAAAAAATTATTTGATATTTTTATTAAATCTAATCTAACAAGTTAACCTTAAAATCTCTTTATTTAACTGTTTGCTTAGCTCGAGTTTAAAATTAAATATTGCAGGAATTGACTCGACATGACCCCATAGTCTTAACTAGCCTAAAAGCAACCTGACCCACTAGTAAAAAAAATCTAAGAATAAAATTGAGAATAAAAGAATGAAATTGACATAACAAATACCTTTTGATTCAACTTCTAGTCTAACTCGATTTTAAAATAAAACTGTGTGAAAATTACCTTGATTTGACTTAGTCGACTTAGTTAGTCCAAAAACAACCCAACCAACCCGTAAAAAAAATTCATAGGACAAGATTGAGGAAACAAAAGCATGAAATTAACAAAAAAAATAAAATCAACCCAACTTCTTTCTTAGTCAGGGTTTAAAATTAAAACTTGTTGGAGTTGCTTTGATATGATCCAATCTACTTGATCTGTCTAAAAACAATCCAAATGATTATTAAAAAATTTAAAAATTAAATTAAGAAAAAATTGAAATCAAAAGAAAAAAAACATAAAGCTAAATGAAAAAAAAGCTAAATTAAAATAAAAATAAAAAAAGGAGCGAAATGAAAAAACAAAAGGCTGAATTAAAAAAATAAAGAAAAGGAGAAGTTTCACTATTAATATGAGTAGTGAAGCTCCGTTAAGTTTCCTAGGTCTTTTAGTGTAGTAGGGTAATAAGAAAAAAAAAAACATCTCTCACCACCTTGATTAAATTATTATGTATTTGCGATTTTAAATATGAATTTGTAGACAGTACAGTATGATTAACTCTTATAATTTATATATTTCCTCGACTAAAAGCCTCCATGGATAAATAGATCGAGAACCATTTATGTAATTAAATAAAAAAAATTATTAAAAATAACTAAAAATAAAATTAAAAAAATTAAAAAGTAAAAATAAATTAAGATATTTAATTTTAAAACACGAGTCATTTATCCAGTTGTATTTAATAAATTTATTTATTAAATCAAATGATAATAGAAATCAACACGCCTATAAAATTGACTGAATAAAAAAATACAATGCTGCATATTTTATAAATATTATCCAAAAATAAATCTTGATTTCCTCTAATTTATCATATATTTGTATGAATATAAATAGACAAATAAATAATTTTTTTATTGTTCTGATTTTTTTTATTAATAAGAATATTTAAATTATTTTATACATATCTTGATTAATTCTATAAATTTTAAAATTAACAACGATATAAGTTTTTAATAACTATCATATTAATATGCAACAAATTACAATTAAATTATAAATGTTAATCAGCACCTCTCTCGTTTTATAATTACGGATAAAGAGTATTTTAGTTCTTACTTGATGATGATAACGAGGCTAAAATTGATGGACCAAAACTCAAAACTAACTTGTTAAATGAAGACCCATTTTTATTTTAAATCCTTTTTCAGCACTTTGATTTTATATTTCACATCATAAACATAGAGGGAGAGAAACAAGATAAACATAGAGGGAGAGAAACAAGGTCAAACCAAACAACTTATAAAAAAAAAAAGAAAAATAAAGAAAAAGAAAGGGTCAAACCATGCCTGCTCAGATAAGAAGAAATAAACGTCAAATCATGATCTAGGCTTTATCGGATTGTTCATGATCGAGGCATATTTTGCATCACAGCAAAAACATGGTTTAGTAATTTTTTTTATTTAAAATTATTATTTTAGTGTTTGAATATTGTTTTGATGTGTTGGTATTGAAAATAAATTTTTAAAAATAATAAAATATTACTTTAATATATTTCTAAATAAAACTACTTTTAATTTTTTTTTATCGCACTCAAAACACGACTCCCGAGAGAAGGAACCCTAAGAGCATCTCCAATGAAAAAACTAAATGAATAGCCAAAAATTAAAAAAACTAATATTTTGACTTTTCTTTACTTATTTTTCATATTCCAAAAGGATACCCAAACAAAATGCTAAAATACATTTTTTTTTCCCCACAAATGCTATTCCTATATATCTCTTAGAAGAACCAAAACTAACAAAGTGGGGGCTAACAAAAGAATAAGCCAATTAAATCTATCCATGTGGAAAAAATAACATCAAAATCATTAAAAAAATAAAACACTTATTTATTTTACTTTAATAAAATTAGTTTTTCAAATGGTTTTTTTATTAAAATATGCATGGTAAAAAAAATTATATTTATACTATTTATATTTTATCAATTTATCTATTTGAAATAGTATTTCAGATGCTCTAAAGGCCCATGAAGGCCGTCTATGCATTTATATGGCCCATGAAGGCCCAAGGGAGGAGTGAAGATACATATATAAACCGTTAATTAAGCTCATAATTGAAATCGAAGGGCCGAACTTTCATGAACTGTCTCAGCTATTTGGTTGGCGATGAACATTTTCGTGAAATCATGGATTACTCGCTTGAAGAACAGGCATATCGGTGAGTTTTAGAAAAGTAAACATTCTAGCAATCCAGATATAAATAAATATCTAAAAGATGGAGCGGATAGATTCGAATCTCAATGTGGCGGGAGATGTTTTAGCTACTGTTTTCTGTATTTTAAGTGTTTTTTTTAATTTTTTTATTCTTCAAGTTAATATTGTTTTTTATGTTTTCAAATATTTTTATATATCAGTATCAAAATTAATTTTTTAAAAATAAAAAATATTATTTTAATATATTTTTAAATAAAAAAATATTTTAAAAAATAATAATTACCTCAGTTTGAAGCACCCATGCCATGGTGTTGTAGCCACTGGGCTGGCTGGAAATTGT
>Ga0325411_1007315_pt1 | contig 12044 bp, 1 predicted proteins | sample PopdelMetagenome_13_FD_206181 | JGI IMG/M metagenome (GOLD analysis project Ga0325411, IMG submission 206181) | Populus deltoides microbial communities from Bellville, Georgia, United States - Xylem-PdIQD-R4 | ecosystem: Host-associated > Plants > Phyllosphere > Stem > Wood/Secondary xylem...
TTTTAATAATTTTATTTGATAACAAAATAAAAATCAAATGAAATTTGATAAAATAATATTAAAAATATATTTTTAATTAATCTAAGAATAAAATGCATACAAAACAATAAAATGTTGATGGACGAAATTAAAAAACATATTAATCTTAAAAAAAATAACTCTACGAAACTCGCAACTCGAGTTATAAGATTAGAATAATTTTATCAAAAGTAAACTAAAAAAATTATGATGTTTAATTCCTAACCAGCCAAATATCGAATAATGAAATTGAAACAAAAATGTTACTGAAAATAAAAACCAAAAGAATCAAGATCAAATCTCATATAAAAAAATTCTTGGCAACCCATTTTGCCAATATATAGAGAATCATATTTGGAACTTAAGAAGGGAGAGAGAAAGGGGAAAAAAAAAGAATGGTTAACCGAAGCCAAACCAAAGATCCTACATAGACAGGCATCATCGGTGAAGAGAACACTACCCGAATGATTCTAACAGTATCAAGGAATGGTGCCTCCTGAGATTGGTAATCGTCGTACATGATGCCCTAGTATAATGCCCTCCCTTACATGACGCACCAACAACTCTTCTACCTTTCATTCAAACCAGTCATTGAATTGTTATGACAATGATGATTATAATTAAAATACGTCACTTTACAAGAATTTAGTTGATTTTATTAGTACATTGTGAATTAGAGGATATGTGTGTTATTGTAGGGGGTGTTATTGATTTATAATTCATGTATTTTGGGTTAGCTTGTTTTTCATGTAAATTCATGAACAATTGAAGATAGAATCATGATGGTGCAATGGAGTATGGACCTTATGATAGGCCAACTATTTGGTTTTGGTAGTAATTGGTAATAATTTTTATCAATTGTGATTAATCTTGTAGTATAGTGGAATGGTGATGATTGGAAAAGAATAATTGATTTGGTACATTAAGAAATTTGTGAGTTTACTTGTTAGAAATTATAAATGGAAGCTTTAAATATGATTTTGCATGGTTATAAGTTGTGAGATTTTATAAAGATGAGATTTATGGATAAAATATATGATATTTGCGTGTTTGGTATATTATTAAGAAAAAATAAAATTTGTTTGTAGTAAATAGAAAGTGGTTTGTTTGATAAGTCGATTTGGAAGATGTATTCATTGGGATTGTATTTTCTTTTTAAAATTACGAAAAGCATCGAGAGTTGGGCAATAATATAATGGTTAAGTATACCGGAAGAACAGGTAGGTGCTTAGCACCTCATTCTATTTAGATTTTGTTATTTATTATGTATTTGTTGTTTTTCATAAATGTTTTATTACTTATGATTGAACTTAGAAATGGAAACTGAGGGAATTATGGTTTGAAAGGAAATTTATGAATGAATTGATTTGGAGTGAGAATTTATAAATTAGATTTGAAAGAGAGGTTTGAATTGAATTATGTAGAAATGTATATCTACTTATACTTGTTGGTTTTGTTGACAGACATGTAAAAATATTTTGAGATTTAGTTTACCGCGTTGACGGTTGCTAAAGAAATAATATCAATATGTATTTACAGACATGTAAAGTGTTCTAAAACTTAGTTTATCGTGTTAATGATTGTTAAAGAAATAATATCAATATGTATTTACAGACATGTAAAGTGTTCTGAAACTTAGTTTACCGTGTTGATAGTTGCTTAGGAAACGATATCAATATTAGACGATATATGTTGATAGACATGTAAAAATGTTCTAAAATTTAGTTTATCAAGTTGACAATAGCTAAGGAAATAACATCGATATAAATCGAAATATATTTTGATAGAATATTCTAAAACTTACTTTACCATGTTGATGGTAGCTAAGTAAATGATATCATTATTAACTGATATATATTGATAGACATGTAAAAATATTCTGAGACTTAGCCTATTGTGTTGACGGTAGCTAAGAAAATAATATCAATATATATTGACAAACATGTAAAATGTTTTGAAACTTAGTTTACCGTGTTGACGGTAGATAAGGAAACGATATTAATATTAAGTGATATATTAACAAACATGTAAGATGTTCTGATACTTAGTTAAATATATTGACTGACTAAAAAGACGAATTAGAATTATTTAATGAATCACGTAGATGATGATTATAATAGTGAATAAGATATTTAGTTATTTTTATTGATGGTGACTAAGGACATGAATTATATCATAGTTTTTAGACTCAGCCCGGCCCAAAGCTCGAGTTTCGGGTTTTGACCGGGTCACCGGGTCGTCCAGGTCAATTCTTGTTTTTTAAAAAATCAAAACGATATCGTTTTAGTTAAAAAAAAGTCAACGGGTTGCAATCGGGTTTTGACTGAGTCTTGTTGAGTCAACCTGCTGGGTCAGCCGGGTCACACCAGATTTTTCCTTCCCCTATTTTTTCTTCAACCCGGCTCAATTCCAGCCTCAGGTCAACTGGTTCCCAAGTCGATCCGCCAAGTTGGGTCGGGTTTTAAAACGATGATTATAATGACGAATAAGATTTTTTGTCATTTTTATGTATAATAATGAAGAGATAAATTAGAACTATCCACTGAATTATGTAAATGATAGTTATAATGGTAAATAAGATATTTAGTCACTCTTATGGATGATAATTAAAGAAACTATTATGAATTTTGGTTTGGATAATTTAGCACCGATTGATTTGAAGTATATTTATGAATAGTAAATTTCTAATATGGTGGTGAAAATTTAAAATCATTATAGCTATTTAGTTGATTGTGTTAATTTTAAAAACACAGTTATGAAATAATAACTTAATATCTAATTTTACTTTTAAAATATTATATTATTTGCAGGCCCATCTCATACCATGAAGCATGATGATATTAATCATTAGCTTTTATTTTGCTAGGTATATAAATTATGTAATTTAATTATTATGTCATTGTAATAATTTCCTTTTAGATATGCTTAATTATGTAACCTAATTAAATATTGTAAATCAAACTCTTTTATGTTAAATTCCTCCATGCATTTATAGTATAATAACAATAAAAAAAAAACAAGTATCAACATAATTGACCATGAATAAATTATGAGAAATTTTAATGAATTAATAAATGAATTGATATTATGTATGATATATCTATGTAGTGATTATGAGAATGTGTTTCTACAAGATATGACAAGATAAAATTTTGGACAGAATCTTGTATAGGGGAAAATCCGGTGAAATTTTATCAAATCTTATAAATTCTATCCTTCAATATTAGTTTATCTAGGAATTTAGCTTTGTATTTTTATTTTTATTTTTGGCAATTATTTGTTTTATACATGTCATTGTTATTTTTTTATTATATAATTAAATTAAATATCTTATTGAATTCAATAAAGTCTATAACTTTAGCTGTATACTTTTTTTATTTTTTTTAGAACATGCTAATAGGGTTTGAACACCTTTCTTAATTTAAAAAAATCGACGGGCCACTTATACTTGTCTAAGTAGATTCTATATGATATTAAGTGGTATGGGATTGGACTCACGATTATGATCTGGGATTGTACCATTTAATTAATATGAGAATTAATATTAATGAATTATGTAGTACCAATCAAAGATTGACACATCATGGAGCACAAACTTTAGTAAATTAAAAGGAAGAGTGAGTAATATCCCTAGTATTATTTAAAAGAATTCCTTCTGTCCTAATTTAAATGGGGTTTTAGGTCAAATTATTTGTTCTTGTGCTATGCAACTACATAACATAAACTGTCTAAAAATCATGCTGCTTAACCTTATAAATTAATTAAGTTGAATTTAATTTCAAATTCTCTTTGCACAAATTAATATATATTTAAAGACATACATTTACACGTGCGACAAGAAATATGCATATGATAATGGAAAACTTTTGGAGACTTTGGACTCTTCAGGCTATACCGAAGGCAGCATGAACCCTTACGCAGCAGAAAGGTCAACTGTGAACTATGGCATGTTTTATACTCGTACAAAGATTCTCTCACCTGTCTATATCGAGAATATTGAACATTTTAATATTAAAGTATTAATATGGTGATTAAGGAAATAATTTCATTTATTTGTAAATTCAGAGTTAGACATTGTTTGTTTTTGTGTTGAGAAAGTGCTTTTTGTAAATAAAAAAATTGTTTTAAATTAATTATTTTTTTATGATTTTATATCATTTTGATGTGCTGATGTCAAAAAATAATTTAAAATAAAATAAATATTATTTCAATATATTTTCAAGTAAAAAATACTTTGAAAAATAACAACTGCGAAATTTATTTCTCTTAATATACTAGACTTATATAGAGATACGTCTTGAGAAAATTGTCCAAAACATATTTAATATGAATTAATATGTAATCTAGTTTGAGGATACGATTAATATCAAATGAAAAATATAAATTAAATCACTTTTATAAATGATTTGAATTATATATAAATACACTATGATATTTAGAGTGTGTTTAGTATTGTGGTAGCTATTATGGTTGTGGTTTGAAAAAAATTGTTTTATAAAAAATACTTTTAGTTGATGTTGGTTTGGAAAGATATATGTTTGGTTAAAACTATAGTTGAAATTGAGGTTGAACAAAAGTAGTTTAATATGTTTGGTTAAGAATGCTTTTCAAATTGAGGTTATAAAATAACTAAAAAAGACATATATTAATATTAATGGTTTTTAATTGAAATATTGTAGATTTAACTATTGTTATTTCATCATGAAATAAACAATACTTTATATAAAATATTTTTTATTGTTCCATTAAACTATTTCCAATTCCATCACGTACAAAAATCCATCTGACAAGGACTATAGTTTTATAGCTTCCTGAGTGTGCAACAACATCAGGTAAAATATCATCACATCAGGTTAAATATCATCAAGAACAAAATTGGGATTGCGATCAAATTCTGCAAATGCTACATCATCATGTGATCTCCTTTTAATATAATTATGTAGTGTCATTAAATAATATTAAACACTAGTTTTTTAAATAAAATATAATATCTGAGAAATGTTTTTGGATTTTTTTATTTTACTGGGTCGGACCTGATCCAATGCATTTAGGTTTGGGCTGGACCCGGTCCGGCCATGAACAGTGAAGACGTTGTCCACTATTCACATGCAATATGAATAGTGAAGAATGCAGAAGATGAAGGGAAGGAGAAGGGGAAAAGGAAGAGCATTGGCTGGTGATGTAAACGACAGAGGCCGGTGGTGAGCAACTATCTGTTATTCATATGCAATGTGAACAGTGGTGGAGAATGCAGAAAATGAAGGAGAAGAAGAAAGGGAAGAGCAATGGCTGGCGATGGAAACGGTGGAGGCCGGTGGTGAACTGCTCTCCATTGTTCACTTGCAGAACAATGGTGGAGAATGCGGAAGACGAAGGAGAAGGAGAGAGAGAAAGGGGAAGGGGAAAAGTAGTGGATAGTGGTGAAAACGATGGAGGCCGGTGGTGAAAAGGAGCTGCTCTCCACTGATCTAAGACGATCCTTCTTTTTTTCCTTTGTTTTTGCTCTTCTCCTTCTCTCTATCTACAAAAATAAAATAGATGGAAAACGTAGCAAAAAAAGTCGAAATAGCTTCTCAGAAACTGAGTTTTGAACTCATATAATGGTGGGGCCCTTACATAAAATTTGTGTTTTGTTTTGTAACCAAACAAGATGAAATCACAGTAAAATAAAAACGATGCCACTAATGCATAGCCAAATAGACTCTTAGTGAATGAGAAATTGTGTTTAAAATAGAGTTTTGTCTATTTAAAATAAAATGGTTTATTTTTAAATTTAAATAAGATAGAAAGAGAAAAGACATGGTAATAGATTATAAGAATTGTGTATACACATAAAATATTTTAAAGATATTTTGAGATGTTTATGAGAATTCAATCTATTATAAAAAATTATTTCAAAAAATGCTTAGGTTAGAAATCATTTTTTTTTTGTATTTCTAAATATTAAAAATCAAAAAGTAGTAAAAATGAAAAATAAGTTGAAAGGTACCCATTTTGGGATTCTCTAATGAAACCATATGAATTTAATTGGATAATTTTAATGTAATTATTGAAGGCTCCAATAAATTTAGGATTTAATCAACCTAATTTTTTTTTTATTAGGGACCTATTAGGAGACTATATGTGTTATATAAGGGTATGGTGATAATTTTTTTATAGGAGTGGAAGTAAGGCCATTTCAAAAAATTTATATGAGACATCTTATCTTTAGGGCGCTTAATCTTCACCATATTAAAATAACTTTCAAATGTAAGTAAAAGGTTTTAGAGGAATCTCCATCTTTATAAATACTTTGAGGTTTCTTTCGAAAACTATGCTTAACACTTCCTAAGGTCCCTCTAGGTGTTTTCTTCTAAGTATTTTAAATTCACAATTAATCTACATTAACAACAAATATATTATGAAGTCCGATAGTGTTGAATTGTTTTATATTCTAAATGATAAAAATATTTTAAAAACAACGGTTAGGTTTTGAGACTAAAGAGGTGTTTGGAAGCACAGTTCAACCATGTTTTTCAAACATCTTGGATTTTTTTTCTTTAAATTAGTTTTTTTTTTGTATTTTGTGATTGTTTTAATTGTTTTGATATCAAAAATAAATTAAAAAATAAAAAATACATTATTCTGTTGCATTTATAAGTAAAGACAACATCTACTATTATCTAAATAGCACATAAATCTTATTTAGAAATGCATGTTATGCAATCTCATTCCTAAATGAAGCATAACACCATGTTTAGATGGAGGGATATCAGAAGGAAATGAAGGGTGAGGGTAAAGTTGTAACCCCAAACTTTATTTGATAAATATTTTTATAGAAGGGTAGGGGAAAAAAGGAAGAGTTTTCTATGGAAACCCCAAACTCTTGTAACCTTTTTTGATCCTGTTTATTTTTGCATTTCAAAAGTATTTTTGAAAAAAAATAATTTTTTTTAAATTTTTTTTGCTTCAAATTAATAATTTTTTGATGTTTTTAAATCATTTTGATACGCTGATGTCAAAAATAATTTTTAAAAAATAAAACAATATTATTTTGATATATTTCCGAGTGAAAAACATTTTGAAAAGTAACAATAACAACAACAACCACACTCTCAAACACGCTTTAAAGTTTTATATTTATGATTTATATTTTATTAGATTTTGTACTATTTTAAGAATATCATATTAATTAGTTTAGACTAATACATCCATATATTACTAATTAATTACTTATTTATAGTTTCTTGTACTCATGAACTTTAGATGATTACATGAAAACATATGCAAGTGGAAGGGAATAAATTTAGTTCACCAATGAGTCAGGCGTGCTTCTTTGTGCTTTATTATTAATTCTTGAAGGCCTTTTTATTATATTCATGCATGCAATCGGACGTCAGAAACAAAAATAAAATAATGTTTTCAATAAAAAAAAAAGAAGGTGTTTTGCGTAACACCTTGACATGCCTTGAAACAGCATGCCTTGGAAACAGACTCGCATGCTTCAGCTTTTTGTTTGTTTTCTTTCTTTTTTCTATTAGTTCCTAAGTTGACAAAAATAATAATAAAAAATATTACTATTCTCACTCCATAACTATTTTTATTTTTCTGAGTTGACCAAAGTGTCCTCTTTCTATTCCATAGTATCTATTATTTATTTTATCTTTGAATATCATAATTGAAAATTAAAGTTTACAGTCACATATAAAAAGCATACTATTTATTAAAAGTAAATACAACAATCTTTTGAATATTAATTTGAGAAGGCGCAGAAAAAAATATTTAGGATATTTTTTTCATCCATTATTAATATTATAGTACCAGATGTATTTTAAAATATATATTTTAAAAAAATTATTAAAAGAAATTTATTTTTAATATTATAACAGCTAAACGCGGTCTATTTATTTAATATCATAGTAATAATTGCTCTTTAAAATATTTTTATTTAAAAATATATTAAAATAATATTTTTTAAAATTTATTTTTAATATTAGCACTGATATAAAAATATAAAAAACATTTAAAATAAAAAAATCAGATTTCTTTAAAAACCAGATAAAATGATGGCATTTCGTGTATTTCGAAAGCTATGGGGGCCATGCTCTCTCTCAGGGATTTCTATTTTTCGCGCTAAATTTATTATACTTATTTTTCGTCCATGACTATAGCCTATTGATACGTGGCGCCATATAAGGGCACAGATACTTATCCAGGCGTCGTGATACAGCCACGAACTTATCAGCTTCTAGATGCAAGAAGAAATCCTCGACCAAAAATTAAATCACACAGTAATCCTATCTGGGCCCCACAATTGAAAATACGTGCATAAACTTAACAACCTCAACTATTCATTCCCTGTGCTTTGACAAAATGAGTGGGCATGGCTCATTAGGTTGACGTTTATTTCTGATAATTAAGCATAAAATATTTGATTAATATAATTTTTATTTAAAATATTCTTATAAAAAAATAAAACAATTATTTGATTCTTTCCTTGAATTTATATGATGATTTGATTTATTTATTAAATCTAGTCAAGATTTGTAATTTACAGAAATACAAACTTATATTACATATTAAGATTTTGTTATTTGATATTTTGAAGAGTAATTTTTTTTATTAATATAATTGTCCGGACTAACTTGCTTGCATATCGACTAATTCCACGGGCCTTGAAGTTAATGACCATGTAAGCCTCCAGTAACCATCATATTAGTAACTACATGACTCATACTTGAGATCACAGGGGGAGTAAACCTCTTGGTTTCAAACTCCTACCACTGCACAACCTATTAAATGGTTTTTTGAAGAGTATTTTTTATTTGTTTTCAAAGTGTTGTCGAATAACTTATATAAAACATTTAAATTTAATCAAACAGAGTTTTTTTTATAGACTTCAAGCATACATGAAAAAAAATTTAATAACTTTTGAGAGATATTTTATATCTTATATTATTTATTTTTATTTTATTTTATTATTTTATGTAAAAAAAGAAGAAGAAGTAACATTCGGTAAGATATAGTAAGATATGATTGATTAAAAATATTTGTTTATACGATGCCCACTTGGTTTTTGTTTTTGTACTAGGAATATGCCATTTGAGGTGGCTTATCTTATCATGCATTAAAAAAGCACAATCACGAGGGCGTCCCGTGTGCTTCAAATTCCACACCTAATACTTTGGAAGATGATTAAAAAAAAAACAAAAACAGTTATAATTATGTACCCTAGAGCAAGTTACGGGTTGGGTTTTTCCATGACCATGAATGTCGGAATCTTCATTGGTTGTACAAAAGATATTGGACCACGTTGACATATGATAATTGAGTACCGTCAAGGGAACCTTTTCATGTCACAGTTGGCTGCCTGTATTGAAACTATATTTATTTATTTATTATTTATTTTTTGTACTGTGATTCAGCATATTCCATTTGGGTTTTGAAGATGCTGCTAAAAAGTCTTGCCGTTTTTCTTGTTGTGATGCACTTTCACCGCGAAACGAGCTCATCAAGGAAAGCGTGCGAAGCAAGGGAATGGACTCCCGCCACTCGGTGTCTTTTCTGGAACAAGGAGAAATTGCTCAAATTTTAATTTTTTCGTTTAAAGCTTTTTTATTATTTTAATATGATTTATAAAAAATAAATTTTAAAAAATAAAAAACATATTTTAATATATTTTAAAATAAAAAATACTTTAAAATACAACTCCTCCTTCTGTAATCTCAAAATAAAATAACTTGTTATTTTTCTTTTCTTTGGAGGAAATACAAGTTGTTCCTATGACATAGACTTGTCACGTCCACATTCATTGAATCTAATGAATTAATGCTTCAATCAAGTTGATGGCAAGGCATTTATACCTTACATGAGTTTTTTTTTTATATTCAAATATTTTCATATCTTTTTAAAAGATAGAACTAGTCTTGTTCGGGGTTTATAATTGCTTCTTCTAATAAATGCACTAGCTTTTTAAAAATCAAATTTATATTCTCACTCTTGCAGAGATATAAGAGTGTCTTAACCACTAGACCAACACTTTATTGGTCCTTACTCTCAAGTTTGATACTGCATTCGGGGTTTATTAAAATTGAAAATTAATTTGTTTATATTTTTAAATATTAATTTTTTAAAAAATAATATTTTAATATATTTTTAAATAAAAAATATTTAAAAAAATAACAATACTGTATTCTTAAATAATTTTTTTTAATTAAGACAGCTGGAGAAAGAAACATTATTGATTGGCTTATATGATAAGTTGGTTCAATTATTGAGAGTCGATACCTTCTTTTAGTTGTCACTGTCAGGTTCTCATCCTTAAAAAGAACTCCTCGTTTGATTTCATTATAAAATTGATAAGCCTTCACTCAATAAGCCAAGTACGAGACTAGGAGGCGATAAACGGTTATGGAGTAGATTGTGTTTTAAAGTATTTTTTTATTTTAAAATATATAAATTAATATTTTTTATATTTTTTAAAATTTATTTTTAATATTAATATATTAAAAGAATTAAAAAATTAATTTGATTTTTTTAAAAATCTTAACAAAACCATGTTCAATTTCAATTCCAAAGAGGTATCAATAGTCTTGTTTTATAAAATATTTTTTGTTTTAAAATATATTAAATTTTTTAAAATTTATTTTAATATTAATACATTAAAATAATATAAAAATATAAGTAGGATATTAATTTCAAATTAAATAAATTAAATAAAAACCACGATTGTACAGCAGTATGCAACCTAATAAATTTAATAGTAAAGTTTTCTGTGCATTGAATCTGACATGAAATGACATCTGTTGAAGCATCACCATTAGTTTGCTGGAATTGGTCTTTGTACCGAAACCATGGTGTTAGGGGTTCGAGGCTGACGATTCGTAAACACAGCAAAATAATAATAATAATAATAATAATAATAATAATAATAATAATAATAATATATTTTTATTATTTTTTCATAGATATTTTTTCACTGGACTGTTTATTGACACTACTCACGAGGACGAGGACTTTTTTTATATACTTTAATCCTTGTAGTTTTAAAATATTAAATCTTGATCATATAAGTTTATTTATGTTATATTTCTAATCACTTGTAATTGAAAGAACAGAGACATTCAAAATGAAAAGGAGATAGAAAGATTTCAGTCAACCATATTTCGATAATAAAAATATAAATAAATACATTCAAATACGGCGACACTATAATTCCAGGTATCCATTGATGATTTCTGGGCAAAATGCATGTGGAAAGCAGACCTTAATTATAACCTCAATCCATCACATGGTAAATTTTCCTTCTTTTATTTTTTTTAATCCAGTTTGCATATTTTAATCACTTAAAATGCAATGGGTTAATAAGCATGGCATCTTTACTATATACAATCTTTATTATTATTTATTAACGGGGTATTTGGGCTAGTTTACGCTCTCACAGGATCTAAAGTTAACGACCATGTAAATCTCTAATAGCACTGAACCTTGTGAGATTCAAACATATGATCTCTAGAAAGCAAGTTTAGAATTTAACAAGTTGCACTACACCCCTTAGAGTTACTATATACAAATATTATTTAGTGCAGTGATTCAAGTGTTTTTCAAATTATTTTTTAAGTAATATTTTTATTTAAAAAAATAATTTTTTTTATGTATTTTTAGATGATTTTGATTTTCTTATATTAAAATTATTAAAAAATATCAAAATTTTTTTAAAACATTTTAAAAAATCAATCTATTATCAAGTGTGTTATTTTAGGCCTAATATGTCAGGTGGGTTTTCTTTATTTAAAATGTGACATCATATCATTGACAAGGAGCAAGAGAAAAAGAACAGATCTGCCTATATATATATATATATATATATATATATATATATATATATATATGATTGTTTTTTAAATTATTTTTTATGCTGAAATATATTAAAATAATATATTTTTTATTTTAAAAAAATTATTTTTAAGATCAGCGCATCAAAATAATACAAGACATATAAAAAAATAATTTCTAGCAAAAAAATCATTTAAATTTTTTAGAAACAT
>Ga0325411_1007318_pt1 | contig 12041 bp, 12 predicted proteins | sample PopdelMetagenome_13_FD_206181 | JGI IMG/M metagenome (GOLD analysis project Ga0325411, IMG submission 206181) | Populus deltoides microbial communities from Bellville, Georgia, United States - Xylem-PdIQD-R4 | ecosystem: Host-associated > Plants > Phyllosphere > Stem > Wood/Secondary xylem...
AAAAAAAACTCTAGACTAACAATTAAAATTAATGGAAATAATTAAACACAAATCATGCAATAATAGAGTAAAACTGAGAGAAAATAATTAAATTTATTCCAACATATTCAATTACTAATTACAAGGTAAATTCAACATTAACAATTACAATTCAACAAATTATTCAATTATTATGGCAATACAAACAATAAAATATTGCCAATAATTTTTTTTAAAAAAAACTCTAGACTAACAATTAAAATTAATGGAAATAATTAAACACAAGTCATGCAATAATAGAGTAAAATTACTAATTATTCCAACATATTCAATTACTAATTACAAGGTAAATTCAACATTATCAATTACAATTCAACAAATTATTCAATTATTATGGCAATACGAACAATAAAATATTGCCAATAAATTAAAAAAAAAACTCTAGAATAACAATTAAAATTAATGAAAATTGACATGACCAAAAGATTGATGTCTTCTCCCAAGTGTAGGAGTGTCTAAGTAATAAATAACCCGGTAAGACCGAGGTCGAACCACAGGGAGGTTAATTATATAAATTATAAATAATAGCAACAACAACATCAACAACAACAACAACAACAAGAAGTTAAAGAGAGTTTTGAGATGTGATATTGATGTAAGTATTAAACAAGGATAAAATAATTGTCAAGGTTAGAGGATCCACTAATGGTATTTCAAACAAGTATAGTATAAACTCTTTTTATTACTCAACTGGAAACCACACACAAAGGAGGTTCCAATTGGATTATAAATTGTTAACATGATTACATTAGTTATCTTATTCGAATAATGCTAATACTTGTAATGTTGTCAGGCATTCATGATTATAACTTATGTTAACAACAAATCAAGTTCCTTTCATAGCACGTGTGTCGGTTATATCATACGGTTGGGCTATGAAAGTGCCAAGTATTTGTTGTACCAAGGGTTATACAACATAAATCTAGATGAATCATTTAACAAGCAAAGTATTAAAAGTGAACAAGATAATAAATATAAAAGATGTTAGTATCGAACATTAAGGTCCTTGTTGAGTTTATATTATACTTATTCTTACACCATTAGTGTAACCTTTTCACATTGACATGATAAACTTAGCTAAACATAATGAAAGAGAGAAACATAAATATACAAGAAAAGAAAATGAAAAGCATACGCAAGAGATTAATATAAGCAAAACTTAAGCATTACAAAATATAAAGAGAGAGCAACAACATTATCTTGATCTAAAAACCAAGATGCCTAAATACATGGTAAATGCCTCCTTTTATAGGTCGAAATTCAGAACTATTGATTTGTTGAGTAATTGTTGAGTGGGTGGCCACTTCTTGACTTGGTGACAATCCTTATCTTCTTGTCTGCCAAAAACGTCATTGATAACGTCATAATTTGAACAGACTTAAATCATGAAAGTTCTAGGAAATTGTCTCCGCTTTTGAGGAAAAAATATTAAGGTCATTTAGAATTCTAGAACTCGAGATATGGATTGAACACTGAACAGTGTCTGGGCTGCAGGACATATTTAGACTTCTTCATTATTGCTACAATTTGGACTTGAAAAGACCTTTTTAAATCTTGGACTCCCATGAAAGTTTTAGGCTATGTCTTAGCTTTCCATCCATATAAGACATACCTAAATCTGAGATCTACAACTCCAGATATGACCCAATTACCGAACAGTATTCTAGTTTGCACTGAACCAGCATCTCTTTTTTAAGTTTGGTCATCTATTTGTCCTTTCAATTTCCATACTTAAACTCATCAATCAATCCTTTCATTTATGTGATAGGCCTGCATTTAAGATGAACATTTACCATAAATTAAAGGTATCTTATGGTATCAGACTTGTTATTATAAAACATGCTTTAGTTAAGGAGCTATTGATACTTTAAGTGCAAAATAATGATATAAAACCTTGATAAAAATGCACTTTTAAGTACTAATCACACCCCCTCAACCAGCTTAGTACTAATCTCTAGTAATCAAAGCGTTAAAATAGAAAAACAATTTGCAAATTCCACAAAGCAAGACATTCATAATTCAACTTCCATTAATCTATCCAGATAAACAAACTCTCATTAAATTTATATATCTGCTCAATACCTCTTAAATAAAATATTAATAAACCTTTCCTTTTATGTGCTCAATGTATGAAAACATACATGATGAGGCTTTTATTGGAAGAAAACAATATTATGTTCTAATGTTTAAGGTTAACTTCCTTGGGTTGGGATTATTATTTTCTTTTTTTTTCTTTCTTTCTCTTTTTTTTGTCTTTTTTTTTTAAATATATATACATATAACTTAAAATAAAATGCATCTTTAACCCATGTAACGTGCTTTTGGCTAATGACTCCTAGACCAGTTGGTCTTAGGGCATTAGGTGTTGAGACAACCTTACGAGCTTAGTAACTCGGGTTGCAGATACTGACACATAGTTAGTGCAATGTTTGATTCCCTTAAGCTTTTCTCCTCAACCCATGTAACAAGTTTTGAGCCAATAGCTTCCAAGACAGTTGACTTTAGGGTATTAGGTGTTAAAACACCTCTTTGGGCTTAATTGCTTAAGTTAGGGAGACTACGAAACCAAACTTATCTACGTTTATATTATTAGCATTTTTTTTTGCAAATTATATACTATCCCTTTCCCTTAGTTGTTACCTTTAACAAAAGAACATAAATGATGTAATAATCTAATGTGCAACCCACAATCATATGTTAAAGTGTGTGTGTGAAAATGAAGGTTTAAGAATACTTGTTAAATGAGTATATGAGTAGAATTAAGTGATAACAATGCGAGATTTTGTAAACCTGAATATTTCAAGAAGTATTCTGATAGACCTTGTTATGAATATTGCAAATAACCATTAGAAAATGTTTACTAAGATGTGTCTCAAAAGTCAATAAAATTCCCCTTTACTGTGCCATCCTAGTAATAACAGTTTTGCCAAATGGTTTTAAAAACAAAAACAGTTAGTTGGTTAAGTTTTTTTTTTGTTAACTACTACCCTTTCCCCCCCACCAAAACGAGACAATGTCCTCAATGTCCTAAGGTAGAAAGATAGAGTTTAGAAGTCATCACCTGAAGCAGCGAACACTGTCAAACTTGAAACACACTTAAAAAAATATAAGAAATAACAAAATAAAATAATATGCTATTAATAAAGCCAAAAGACACAAGGATTCACAAACGAAGGCTCAAATCTAATCTAAGCTTTTTACGGCTTTCCTTAGTTGACCAATTTATGCGACTCATGGAAGGATCAATTACAGGGATGAAAGATTGTAGTTGGTCAATCAATTGTTCAGTAGTAGCAGCAGAGATTATGATTTGTCGTGCCGAAGATGTTAGAAATTCCTGTTCCACATCTTGATCAAGAAAAGACAACAAATTATCATAAAAACCATTAACATTTAACAAACCTATAGGTTTATGGTGAATGTGCAGTTGGGCCCAAGATGAAATATGAAAGATCTCTTCCAATGTGCCCAGACCTCCTGGTAAGGCAATGAAGACATTAACATAGTTAAACATTGCATTCAATCGATCAGACATGGTGGAGACCTGTAGTTTCTCTCCAATTGTTTTTCCAATGATGTCCCCTTTTGCTAAAGCTTTGGGGACGACCCTCAAAACTTGACTACCTTCTAAAAATGCAGCATTGACACACAACCCCCCCATTAACCCAAGGTTGCCTCCTCTACACTAAATGAATCTTTCTCTCAGCTAGTACCTAACCAAGATGATTTGCTGATTCTAAAAACTATCTTTCTTTCCCAGGACTGGATCTACCGAAAGCACAAATATTTCTTATGTGATGACTTGAGGAACCTGCCATTTATACACCCTTCTATATTTGTTAAATGTATGGTTGAGTAGAAATGAAGGGAAAGAAGAAAGGATTTTATAGATGAGAAATTGAAAATGCAATTATACTACCTATATGTAGGCCAGTTGGAGTCTCTCTCTCTCTCTCTCTCTATTTATTTTGAAAAAAACATGTGTATGTACAGATACTTGTGATTGTGGCTCACATCTTCCCTTGGTTTTACGTCCAAGAACGGCTTAAACGCCCGCTATGGGTCGAAGATAGGCTTCCCATCCAGTTTTCTTAAAAACTGGCAAATAGGGTCTTTTATATTTAGGTTCCCAAGACTAAGTCGATCATGTTCTTTATGGAATTATGGCCATAAATCATGAATTGCACGATGCACATCTCCACTAGGATATGTTTCTAAATTCAATAGAAGATTATCTAAAGATTCCTTATGTTTTGAAATAAATCCTGACTTTTGACAATTTTCACAAGTTTTGCAGAACACATGTATGTCTTTGAACATGGTGGGCTAATAAAATCCACATTGTAAGATTTTTGCAGTCGTCTTTTTTGATGAGAAATGACTCCCATATGCCTTAGAATGACAAAGTTTAATGACATTACTTACCTCATTGTCCGCAATGGATATTTGAAATATTTAATCAGGACAATATTTGAATAAGTAGGGGTCATCCCATTAAACGTTCTTCACTTCGTTCAAAAACTTTCTTTTGTCTTCGATATTCCAATGAGCTGGCAAATCTCCTAAAGCAAGAAAATTGATATTTTTAACAAACCAAGGCATCGAACTAAGAGAAAGTAAGGATTCGTCAGGAAAGTAATCATCGATTGGTGTGATGTCAGATGTCGAATCTGTTGTCAATCTTGACAAATGATCTGTGACAACATTTTCGGTGCCTTTTTCATCTGTGATTTCTTCTTGAGAATAAATCATTTGCAATTCTTCAAATTCATCAAACTCAGTTTTACTCAAGGTAGATTCAAATTGATCATAAACTAATTCTTCAATAAAATCTACTTCTTATAAATCATTATCATCTTTAGGTTGCTTGCAAATGTTGAAAATATTTATCTCCAATGTCATGTTTCTAAAAGATAGCTTTATCAATCCATTCCTACAATTAATCAATGCATTAGAAGTTGTAAGAAATGAACGTCCTAAAATAACAGGAAATGAATTACATGCTTCAACAGGTTGTGTGTCCAAGACAATAAAATCCATAGGATAAATGAATTTATCAACTTGTACAAACACATCTTCAACTATTCCTTTAGGCACTTTTACAGATCTATCGGCAAGTAAAAGAGTTACAAAAGTTGGTTTTAACTCACCTAGATTGAGACTTTGAAAAACCGAATATGGAAGTAAATTCACACTAGCTCCAAGATCAAGTAAAGCTCTTTCAATTTTATGTTTTACAATAAAGCAAGAAATTGTAGGACAACCAGGGTCTTTATATTTCAAAGCATTATTGTTCTAAAGAATGACACTTACTTGTTTGGCTAAAAAGGCTTTCTTTTTCACATTCAGTTTTCTCTTCACGGTGTACAGATCTTTTAAAAATTTAGCATAAGAAGGAACCTATTTAATAGCATCCAGGAAAGGTATATTGATCCTTACCTGCTTGAAAGTTTCAAAGATTTCAGAGTTGTGATTGACTTTCCTTTGTTTGATCATAGCATGAGGAAATGGAAGTGCTGGCGGGGAATCCCTTTTTTTTTTTACAATGTTCAGATTCAACCCCTTCCTTACCCTCAGAGATTGACTCATCATCTTTCTCACAAGGTTCAAGAATGGGTTTGTCAATAACCTTACCACTGCAAAGAGTGATGACTGATTTAACTTGATTCATGTTTTGGCTTCCAAAACTACTTGCATTTGCATTGTATTGCCCTTTTGAATTTTGTTATGGTTGAGATGGAAACTTACCTTTCTCTTGAAAACTAAGAGCAAATATCAATTTTGCAACAGTATCTTTAAAATCTATCATGCTTTGAGCAAGTTAAGTGTTGATTGTCTCTTGCTTTTCAATGAATGCATGCAATGTTTCCTCAAGATTTCTTCTAGGAGGTGGAGCATAAGAAGGTGCATATCCATGAGAATTTTGGAAATTATGGTGTGCTTGAAATGGTGGTAGTGAAGTTTGTGCATTATTGTTATCACTCTTCCAATTAAAATTTGGGTGATTTCTCCAACCAAGATTGTATGTTTGCGAATATGGGTTATGATTGGGCCTTTGGAAACTGTTTAAAGCATGGGCTTGTTCATAGAGACATTCCTTAAAAGAAGGCAAAGTTGGACAGTCATTGGTTGAATGTTCATTAATTTCACAGATTTGACACACAATGTCTTGAACAGATTTTAGTTGACCACTCTTTTTTAATTCTAGTGCTTCGACTTTTCTAATAAAGATGCAAACTTGGCTTGGAGGTCATGATCTTCCCTAAGGTTGTACATACCTCCACTAGATATATGAGATTGAGTTTTACTTGGTGCCTCATAAGTGCCTGGAGTGTCTCAGTTTTGAGCATTTTCAGTTAGCAAGTCTAGGTACTCCATTGCTTCATTAAGGTCTTTATCTTTAAAAGTTTCATTGCACATCAATTCAACCATTTGCATATCTCTAGGAGTTAACCTTTCATAAAAATATGAAACCAATCTCTATGTTTCAAAACCATGATGAGGGCAAGTATTAAGCAAGTCTCGATACTTATCCCAACATTGGTAAAACGTTTCACCTGGTTTTTGAGTGAAAGTGATGATTTGTCTTTTGAAAGAGTTTGTTATGTGAGATGGAAAAAACTTCTTTAAAAATTGTTGTTGCATTTCATCCCAAGCACGAATGGATCCAGGTCTCAAATTTTGTAACCATGTTTTAACTTTATCTTTTAATGAAAAAGAAAAAAGCTTTAACTTGATGGTGTTCATGCTACAATTTGAGTCATTATAGGTGTTACAGACCTCCTTAAATTCCCTTAAATGCAAGTATGGATTTTCTAAATCTAACCCATGAAAAGAAGGTAAAAGTTAAATAATGCCTGACTTAAAATTAAAATGAGATGTATCAGGAGGAAAAACTATGGATGAGAGTGCACTTGTTCTTGTGGGATTCATGTGGTCTCTAAGTGTTCTCACATGATTATTCTCATTATTCCCATTATTAAGCGACTGATTATCTTTTTCGGCCATATTTTTTTAAAAAAGATGAGGATATCCTACAAAGTCTACCACTTAATATACGTGACCAAACTCTCATGCACGCGTAGGAAGAGAATAAAAGGAAGAAAAGAAAAGAAAAGGAAACAAAAGTTAGATAAAATGAAAAGTGAAAAGAGAAAATAAAATAAATATTATAATTTGTACAAGAATTTACCTTCCTGGCAACGGCGCCAAAAACTTGACACGACTAAAAGATTGATGTCTTCTCCCAAGTGTAGGAGTGTCAAAGTAATAAATAACTCGGTAAGACCGGGGTCGAACCATAGGGAGGTTAACTATATAAATTATAAACAACAACAACAACAACAAGTTAAAGAGAGCTTTGAGATGTGATATTGATGTAAGGATTAAACAAGGATAAAATAATTGTCAAAGTTAGAGAATCCACTAATGGTATTTCAAACAAGTATAATATAAACTCTTTTTATTACTCAACTGAAAACCACACACAAAGGAGGTTCCAATCGGATTATAAATTGTTAACATGATTACATTAGTTATCTTATTCGAATAATGTTAATACTTGTAAATATTGTGAGGCATTCATGATTATAACTTATCTTAACAACAAATCAAGTTCCATTCATAGCACAGGTGTCGGTTATACCATACGGTTGGGCTATGAAAGTGCCAAGTATTTGTTGTACCAAGAGTTATACAACATAAATCTAGATTAACCATTTAACAAGCAAAGTATTAAAAGTGCACAAGATAACAAATATAAAACATGTTAGTATCAAACATTAAGGTCCATGTTGAGTTTATATTATACTTATTCTTACACCATTAGAGTAACCTTTTCACCTTGACATGATAAACTTAGTAAACATAATGAAAGAGAGAAACATAAATAAATAAGGAAAGGAAATGAAAAGCATAAGCAAGAGATTAATATAAGCAAAACTTAAGCATTACAAAATATAAAGAGAGAGCAAGAGCATGATCTTGATCTAAAAACCAAGATGCCTAAATACATGGCAAATGCCTCCTTTTATAGGCCAAAATTCAAAACTATTGATTTGTCGACTAATTGTTAAGTGGGTGGCCACATCTTGACTTGGTGACAATCCTTATCTTCTTGTCTGCCAAAAATGTCATTGATAACGTCATAATTTGAACAGACTTAAACATGAAAGTTTTAGAAAATTGTCTCAGCTTTCGAGGAAAAAACATTGAGGTCATTTGGACTTCTAAAACTCGAGATATGGGCTGAACACTGAACAGTGTCTAGGCTGCAGGACAGATTCAAACTTCTCCGTTGTTGCTACAATTTGGACTTGAAAACGGCCTTTTTAAATCTTAGACTCCCCATGAAAGTTTTTGGCCTATGTCTTAGCTTTCCATCCATATAAAACAGACATATACCGAGATCTACAGCTTCAGATATGACCCAATTACCGAACAGTATTCTAGTTTGCATTGAACCAACATCTCTTTTCTTAGTGAAGACAGTAACTTAGCAGCACTCCTTCCTATTTAATAAACCTTGTAAGTAATGTACATCAATGAACAGTAAATGAGAATCTCGTAATGACATGTATACAATGATTTTGCAAGTGATAATGAGTTTGTGATAGTACTTACATGTGTTCTGAACCACGTGGTAAATTGTTTTTCTTGTAATTGAAAGATCTGGGATTCGATCAGCTGTGAGTTATTGGACAACAAATATTGTCGATGTTGCCTGCAAGTGATAATGAGTGTATGATATTATAATATATAAATAGTATATTATTAACAAAGTTTAATTAGTAGTACACATATATATACTTACTGAATAAAAGGTCTCAGCTCATCACAGTTAAATAGAACATAATTGTGTGCTTGTTTGAACTATATTTCTGACAAATATCTTCCTCTTACGACATTTTTAAGTGTGGGTCATCCAGGATTGGAAAATATTGATAAGTTCTCACTGGAAGGCACTTCACCGAAATCATTATGTCATGGAACGCAATTGATTCTCATTCTCAGTTGAGATCTCCTAAACAATATAGGCCTCACATATCGAAGCCTCAATATTCGCCTTGTTCTCAACCTTTTTCTTGAGATTGAACAAGTACCTGCATTGAATTAATCAAATATTTTCAATTAACAAAAACAAAGAAAATACTTTTATAAATGAATTACATTGCAACTATAATATCTAACCATTTGAATGGGTACATCCATTTATACTAGATCGGTCCTCCAACTTTTGCCTCGAAAGGTAGATGTATGGGGAGATTCATTAAGTCAAAAAATGATTGAGGGAATATCATCTCAAGTTTGTATAGTGTCTCGACGATATTCGTTTCAAGCCTCTCAATGTGATCAACATTCAACTTGTTGGAACATACATCTCTAAAGAAATAACTGATCTTCGTGACTGCATCTCATATCCCCTTTAGCAACAAATCATGAAAAGCTAATTGGATGAGTGTTTGTATAAACACGTAGCAGTCATGACTCTTCATTCCATACAATATACATTCCTCCGTATTAACTAGTCTTGATATGTTCGAGGCATGTTCATCGGGAAAACGCAGACTCTTAAGCCATTTGTAGACTAGTAGTTGTGTGTTTTTCTCTAACACGAAGCTTGCTCTTGGTTTTGCGACCCGTGACTCATCACAAACCAACTCCGTATTTTTACGGTTACAGAACAAAGCTATATCCAATCTAGCCTTGATGTTGTCCTTTGTCTTCCCCTTCACATCTATGACGATGTTGAAAATGTTCTCAAACATGTTCTTTTCAAAGTGCATGACGTCAATGTTATGGCAGAGCTGATTGGTCTTCCAATAAGAAAGCTCCCAAAAGATACTTCGCTTTACCCAATTATGGGTCAAACCAAAACCAGGAAACTTCTGCTTACCTGATTGAAGACCAAACACAATGTCACCATACTCATGCAATTCTTCACCACACACAAAGGAGGTTCCAATCGGATGATTTGTCATTGATAGCTCATTATAAATTATTAACATGATCATATTAATTATCTTATTTAAGTAACACCAAACTTTTAAATATTGTCAGGAATTCTTGATGTTAACTTATGTTAACAACAAATCAAGTTCCTTTCATAGCACAGGTGTAGGTTATACCATACGGTTGGCTATGAAAGTGTCAAGCATTTGTTGTACCAAGTGTTATACAACACAAATCTAGATTAACCATTTAACAAGTAAGGTATTAAGAATTAATAAGATAAAAATGATAAGACATGTTAACAGGAAGTTGTTTAGGATACAAGCATTAAAGTTCATATTGAGTTTATATTATACTTATCCTAACACCATTACTGAAACCTTTTCACCTTGACATAATGAACTTAGCTAAACATAATAAAGAAAAGAAACATAGATAAACAAGAAAAGATCATAATTATATAAGTATAGTAAAGGAAATGAAAACCATAAACAAGAGATTAAGGAAAATATAACATGGAATAAAACTTGAACATTACAAAATACAAAGAAAAAGAGCAAGAGCAAAATCTTGATCTAAACAACCAAGATGCCTAAATGCATGGCAAATGCCTCCTTTTGTAGGCCAAAATTTGAAACTATTGATTTGATGACTAATTGTTGAGTGGGTGGCCACATCTTGACTTGGTGACAATCTTTATCTTCTTGTTTGAACAAAACATCATTGCTAATGTCGCGGGGGTGCAAGCGCCAGCGCGACATCGTCTGGCGACAGCAGAGGCTTTTATCGTGCCTCCTGTGTGAAGATGTTGTGTATTGGGAAGAGTTTTTCTATTTAATCATAAAATTATGATTAAGGTTTAGGAGTTGCCACCTAGTATTATGGTCACTAAGAACCTATGGTCTGTGAGAGTCTGGGTAAGGGACTGGTTGTGCAAGGGGAAGACGCATCACCCCAAAGCACCCTACCTAAGTTAAGTTGCATTATTGTTTGATTGTTTTTTCTAAGTCAGATTTCTATTCGCTGGTCTTTTCTAAGGCTCAAGGCAGATTTCTCTTCATAAGAGAGTCTCTACCTTATTAGGTCAAATCCTAACAGTTTTAAAGTCTGCATTTTAGCATCGTATTTTTACACCTTGTATCTTTAATACTTAAGGGTGTACTTTATCGTGTAATTTTACACCCCAAAAATATTAAAGTCCACATTCGGATCCTAAAAAAAAGATTGGAAAAATATTTTTGATATTTTAGCCAAACCCTAGTGGATGATTATAAATTGATTATGATATCCATTTTTGAAATTTTTGTTTTTAAAAAAACATGAAAAAGATGCAATTTTTGTTTTTTTTTTTTTGAAAACTATGCTTGGAAAATTTTTAGAATTTGGCTGTATGCAACAAAATATTATTATTATTTTTTGAAATATTTCAGAGAAAATTGGGTATTTTAACACCGAATTTGTATTTTACAGTGTAAATATACAACCGATGTTATGCAAAATTGGTAGAAAAATATTTGAGAAAACCATAATTTTTTGAAATGATTTTTTTTTGAAAATTTTTGAATTTTTTTTAAATATATATTCCACTGCATGAACAGTGGACGTGAATTACAATTCACGCCCACTGTTCACTCAGTGAACAGAGACAGTGAAGAAGAAGGGGAAGGGGAAAGAAGGCGGACAACCTGGCGTGGTGGTGGTCTGGCCGAGGATGACGGTGTGCTGCCAATGGTTGCAGCGATGGAGCTGGTGGCAAGTGGCAGAGCAAGATGAAAAAAGCAGAAGAAAATCTACAGGGGGAGAGGGACCGGCGGTCGCGGTGGCTATTCTTCCACTAGTGTGGATTTAGGTTCGCAGGAAGGCTGCACCGCCGTCTGTTGGTGGAGGAGAAAGGTGTCTGCGAGGTCTTCAGGGGCTGAAGACACGGTGGAGAGAGAAGGAAGAAGGAACATCTTGCAGATGAGAGAAAGACGTTCACGGTGGCTTATTACAGACGTAGTGGTGGCTGGCCGGTGGTCTTGGCAAAGCTTGGTGGTGCTGGTTGCTCAAGG
>Ga0325411_1007319_pt1 | contig 12041 bp, 13 predicted proteins | sample PopdelMetagenome_13_FD_206181 | JGI IMG/M metagenome (GOLD analysis project Ga0325411, IMG submission 206181) | Populus deltoides microbial communities from Bellville, Georgia, United States - Xylem-PdIQD-R4 | ecosystem: Host-associated > Plants > Phyllosphere > Stem > Wood/Secondary xylem...
GCAGGAACATGAAGAACATTAGATAAGGTGAAAGAACGATGTGGTGTATATATTTTTGTATGACCGAGATGAGATATAGGGAGGCCCTTACCATCACCAACATGCAAATTATCATTACCAAGATACGGTTCTGAAGCAGTCAAGGTGGCAAGATCAGGTGTGACGTGTTGATTGGCACCGGTATCTGGAAACCAATCAACAGAACCGGTTGAGGAGAGATTGCGCTGCACCAGATTGGCAGTAGGTTGTTGGCCATAACCTCGCTGCTGGAATTGAGGGCAATGGGGAGCTGTATGGCTGAAATTCTGACACAATTGGCAGCGTGGATTCTGCCCCCTATTGCACTGCCAAGAGCCCTGCCTATTGTCACCAAAGGAGGAGTTTTGGAAGTTGCGGTGATCAGGTCTGGAGCCAGCAAATCGGTTGCCTCTGCTATTGGACTGGTTGGGACACCAGCCACCATTGAAGCGGCCCCTGCTGCGGCCAGAATTGCCAAAAGTCTGACGCTGCGCAACAAGAGCAGAAGATGGAATGCTGGGTGTGGGCAGGCAGAAGATTTGTGAAGAAATTCATGTGTGAGGAGATGGCTGTGAAGATCTGCATATGATAAAGGTTCAGCCTTGGTAATAAGACTGGTAACTAAGTCTTTAAACTCTCCTCGAAGACCACGAAACACATATAAATTGAAATCTTCAAGTGAAACTGGCCGCCCAGCAGCGGCCAATTCATCAAATAAGGCCTTCGCTTTTTGCATAAATTGAGTTACTGATTCATCACCCTATCAAAGATCCTGAAGAGAGCCGTGAAGTTGCATAATACGAGAGTTGGAGGTAGAAGCGAGAGCTCGCTTAAGAGTGCCCCAAGCTGAACAAGAACTTTGACAACCAACAACAAGATGCAAAACTTCCATAGATAGGGAGGAAAGAAGAGCACTTAGAATAAGTTGGTCATGTTGTCTCCAGGTTTGAAAAAGCGGATTTACCTGAAGAGAGATACCATTATGGGCAAGAACATGTGTTGATGGACATATGTTGGAGCCATCAACAAAACCAAAAACTCCTTGGCCTAGGAGATAAGGCAGCATCTGCATACGCCAATATAAATAATTGGTGTTTGTTAATTTGAGGGAGATGACTTGATGAGTGTGAGAAAGGGAGATAATGCTTGCGGCAATAGAGGCAGTAGAGGCAGCAGACGTGGGCTGCAAGAGGAGGCGTTCACCAGCCATAGTAGAGGAGAATCCAGGGGGTGACGCAGCAGAGGAAAGCATAGCAGGCGCTGCAAGAAAAGAGGGTTGCACTGCCGGAGAAGAAGAAAGCTGGACTGCTAGTGCTGCAGAATTTAAAGATGTATATGGCGGCTGTTCCATTGAAGAAGGGAGGCTGGGAGGCTGGGAGAAAAGTAGGTTTAATTTATTTTAGGGTTTTGTGGCTCTGATACCAAGTTGAGAATAATGGAATGTGTTAGGTTGTGCCTTAGCCAACCTTCCTATTTATATAGAGGCAGCAGAACACTACAGTAACTGTAATGATTACAACATCCTATATTAATTTCCTATTCTGATAGATACATGAGTAATTGTAATGATTACAACATCCTATATTAATTTTCTATTTTGATAGATACATTATATACATTCTATAATAGAGGGCAAATCCATATCTAATATACTCTTTTTGTATGCATATATACTTGTGCGTTTTACATTCATATGCTTAACATTTGTTATAATTACTATTATACGTGAAATATAGGTTCCCCTATAGACTAACCCCTCTCAATATTTACAACACTAAACTCCATAAAAAATAAATGTAGCATAACAAGAGAACTTAGTTAGAGGTTAACCAGCAAAATGAAATTGATAGCCTCAAATGTGAGGTAGATTGTTGGTCTACTTAAGTAAGAATTACAAGCCATCCAATCAGGGGATGGAACTTTCAGCCTAGGATAGGCTCTTATTGAGGCACAACCTACAACTAACACCCACCAAGTTCCACCCATATAAGTAGCCCATTTCATTTTTTATCCCACCAAACTAATGAACAAATGGTGCTTCTCTAGAATCCCAGTACATAACTTATTTTCTTTCACCTAGTTGACTCTTCATGCACAAACACCTTATATCATAGACTTGGCCGCTGATGAATCCTACAAGGCGAAAGTGGTAAAAGATTCTAAATCTGATAAGTGGTATATGATTGAGGAATGGTTACAAGCCTTAAAAATGATGAACCTTTATGACACTATGAAGATGCTAAAAATATATTTAGTCCCTGACCTGGTGATCCCAAATAAATTCAAGGTACTAGAATTCATCAAGTATACTGGTACATAATTCCTAATGACTCACCTTAGGGTATACTACAACAAGATGACTGATAATTTTTCCATAAAAGTTTGATTGGTGATGGTTTTTGCTGGTACATAAAATTGAATAAAGGATATGAGATCAGGATAACCTCATAGAAAGGACAATAAAAAAACTTACTAAGCCGGAGGCTCAATAATATAATATCAAATGATGAAATTAAAAAAATAATTTAAAATAACTATAAAAAAAGACAAAGTCAAACCAAGGCAATATTCAAAACTCGTGACCTATGTCATGAGACCAAGTTATCCTATAGAAGGAAAACTCAGAAAAAACATGAAGTAAAATTCTCAATCATCCAAAATTCAAAAACAAAACAAATAATAATCAAAAAAACAAGAACCAAATCTAGTATAAAAATTAAATAAATAAAACTTTAGTCTGACTCCCCGCTTTTTTTAGTAAGAGAAACAAAGTAATTAAGTGTGAATTAAGAGAGAGTACAAAAAATTTAAGTTTCTTTGTTAGTTTTTAGAGAGAGAGACAGAAAGAGAGAAAGTGGGGTTTGGGTTTTTTAAAGTTTCTTCTAATCAAGAAACAATAATAATAGGTAGTGATAATAATAATGTGATAAACAGAAAAGATTACATTTTGCTAAAATATTTCAGAAAGGAAAATGAAGTTGAAAATGAAAAGGATTTTTCTATTTCTTTTTGGGTTTATCATATCAACTCCTCCACCGCAGCATTTCCTACTACAATCATCAAAAAAGTTTGGAAAACATTGCCCTTTTTCTCTCTACATTGTTTGTTTATTTTCCTGCATTTAGGTATTCAACTAAATCTTCAAGTCTATTACAACTTCTAGTGTCTATTCCTATAACTTCAAGTGTAACCCAAGTTTAATTTTTTATTGTTTTGATGGGTTTAGTGTATTTAGTGGTAGGGCAAAGCTTGTATCTTTTTTAATGTTTGGATGTAATCATAGGTAAAATTTATGTACATATTTGGTATGTTATCAATTGGAGTGGCATCAAAATCCTGAATTTTATGTCTTTTTTATGGACATGTGATGTTGGTATTAGTCAAGTACATTACAAGTTTTTTGCTGGCTTGTTATTTTTGTTATCGCTAATGTGATGTTGGAATATCTTGAGCTTCTGATATTGAAATCAAGCAATTCAAAAGCCCAAATTTATCTATGCGTCCAGGACTACAACTTTAATGAAAGAGTCAAATCGTTTTAAAGAACAGAATCCTTCTCGCGGCGAGAATCCCTGTTTTCACACTAGATATTCAAACAGGAATATCTTGAGCTTCTGGTATCAAAATCAAGCGATTCAAAAGCCCAAATTTATGTACGCGTTCAGGACTACAACTTTGATGAAGGAGTTGAATTGAGATAAAATCTTTTTAAAGAACAGAATCTGGCAGTAATCTAATTGGTCAAAAAGGTTCTTAATCTGACAATGTCGAGCATCCAAATCTGACTGAGAGTATGTCCTAATATCAATGATCCCTAGGACCCAATAAAGGTGTAGGTCAATTTTTCAACATGTCATGAGTGCCAGAATATAGCTAGGATGGTCAGATATCGTATGAAACCAAATCAGAATCAGAGCCTAATTTGGAACAAAAAATTACGACAGCAACAGAATCAGTTTTTTTAGTGCAAATTTTTAGGGATTTATCCAACCTTAAAAACAAGATAACAAAGGAACGAATTTAGCATAATGGAAACCCCTAGTCAGTCTAAAAACCTGATGATTTTGGCAGCAAAGATGAAGGATAAAGAGAGTAAAAAATAGCTCAAACAGGGTTTAAAAAATAATAATAATAATAATAATAATAATAATAATAATAATTTTTTTTCTCTGCTTTTGTCAATTTTCCAGCAAACATGAGCTACACTCCTGCACTTGGTTCGAAAGAGGTATACATTGTCTCTAGCATGCACGTGGGGTCCAAAAATGAGTAACAACAGATGCCCTCTCTTTACAATGCTTACGAAGCAAAAGCTCCTCAATGTTTTGCATAGTAAGCTTGTAAAGAAACAAAAGGTGTTCTTGGCTTGCTAAGTGATCTACTCATCCAAAGACTTCACTTCTTTTTCTTTTTTCTCTTTTTTATTTTTTTCTTTTTTTGTACAAAATTGGTCTATTTTCAGAGGTGACCTGCCCATACATACTCAATTTGGTCTATTTTCAGGGGCGACCACCCACGTGGGAAGAGGGAAGAGGTGTCTTATTCTTATGGGTGACCTACCCAGGGGAAGAATGGTCTCATTATAATGGGTAACCATACCCAAAAAAAATTTGGTGTCATTGTGATGGGTGACCAACCCAAGTGGAAAAGGGGAAGAGTGGTCTCATTCTTATGGGTGACCTACCCAGGGGAAGAATGGCCTCATTATAATGGGTGACCTATCCATATAAGAAAAAAGATAAAGAATGGTCTCATTCTAATGGGTGACCTACCCAAGTGGAAAGGGGGAAGAGTGGTCTCATTCTTATGGGTGACCTACCCAGGAGAAGAATAGCCTCATTATAATGGGTGACCTACCCAGGTAAAAAAAGATGGAGAATGGTCTTATTCTAATGGGTGACCTGTCCAAAAAAAAATGATGGTCTCATTGTGATGGGTGACCTACCCAAGTGGAAAGGAGGAAGATTGGTCTCATTCTTATGGGTGACCTACCCAGGGGAAGAATGGCCTCATTATAATGGGTGACCTACCCAAGTAAAAAAAAAAGATGGAGAATGGTCTCATTCTAATGGGTGACCTATCCAGAAAAAAATGATAGTCTCATTGTGATGGGTGACCTACCCAAGTGGAAAGGGGGAAGAATGGCCTCATTATAATGGGTGACCTACCCAGGTAAAAAAAATGGAGAATGGTCTCATTCTAATGGGTGACCTACCCAGATGGAAAATGGTTTCTTTGTAACGGACGACCTATCCGTTTTGAAATTTGAAAAGGATTTTAAAGGGGTCTCAATATCTGAAGACTTGCCCCTTTTAAAGAGATTATATATATATATATATATATATATATATATATATATATATATATATATATATATATATATATATTTTAGAACAAATTCCACGTTTTTTCTAGGAAATGGTCTCAATATCGGATGACCTTCCTATTTTAAAATTTTTAGAAAATTTCAATGTTTTTTTTTCTTCTAAACAATGGTCTCAATATCAGGTGACCTCCCATCTTAAGATTTTTATAAATACTCCACGTTTTTTTCTAAAAAATGGTCTCAATATCGGGTGACCGACCCATCTTAAGTTTTTAAGAAAAACTCCATTTATTTATATATATGTATATATAGAAAAACTCCATGCTTTTTTTTTATGGTCTCAATATTGGGTGATCTGCCCGTTTTGAATTTCAAAAGAAATTAGGAATGAAGAAGTGCTGGTTCACAATTCATGTTCTTTTCCGTAGTTCCGTTGACTTAAGATTCTATCTCGTAGCAATTCCCAAAAACTTGGAGCTAATATGGCTTTCATCACACCTTTCCTGCCAAGTTAGTGTTATGAAAATATAACATGCATGTTTTTGTTACCTATCTTGGAAACATAGGTCCCCCTTTTCGTAGTAGGCTTCTTCAAGCTACTTGTTTGTCCGACCTGTTGTCTTGGACCGGAATATGCTCCTTGCGTTATATTTCCTATCCTTTTGTGCTTGGTGAAGAGGTCTCCAGTTTCTTATGAGGCCCTTTCTTGCTCCATTGAGTATTGCCTTTTATTTATTATTTTAAGAGGGAAACTTGAAAGATTTTGATTGTGTTCATGAAAACTGAAACTTTCAATGCAATTAGCAATTCTCATAAAAGACATTTTTAGAAGTTTTTATGATGATACTCTTTTGGGCTTTGGTTCTCTATGGACCCCTATATGCATGTTTTGCCCCTAGCATGGTGTGCAATACCTATAGGTTTAAAAAATTGGTTTGGTTCCCTCCAATTGATGGAGTCATTTCCTTAGTCATGTGTAAGAAAAGAGTTTGTTTAAGAAAATATTTTAAATGCTATGAGATCATGTGCTTTATGAAGTAAAGGTTCTTTACAGAGAGAATTTATGGCCAAACTTTATTTTATTGATTGGGAAATTATGGAATACATCAAACGTAATATTTCCTTATAGAGTAAGAATTTACAGGCCTAACTAGATCTTCTCCATCCATTCTAGATAACAGCAAAGCTCCTCCAGAGAATGCTTTCTTCACTACATAAGGGCCCTCATAGTTCGATGCCCATTTACTCTAATCTTCTCCTGGTAAAGGCAAAATTTTCTTCAGTACAAGATCTCCTTCGTGGAATCCTTGAGGTCGAACCTTCTTGTTGTATGATTTGGCCATCCTTCTTTGGTAGAGTTGATGATGATAGATTGCGACTACCCTCTTTTCACTTATCAGATTCAGCTGTTCGTATCTAACTTTTGCCCATTCTACCTCTTCCAGCTTAGAGTCTACTAGTACTCTCAATGATGGGATTTCCACTTCTAAAGGCATCACCGCCTTCATTCCATATACCAACGTCTACGGGGTGGCTCCTGTTGAGGTTCGGACTGCGATGCGATACGCATGAATAGCAAATGGCAACATCTCATGCCAATCTTTATAGGTGACTACCATCTTCTGAATAATCTTTTTGACATTCTTGTTAGCAGCTTCTACCGCACCATTCATTTTTGGTCTATACGGCGAAGAGTTGGAATGCTTGATTTTCCACTTAGCGCAAAGTTCTATTATCATCTTACCATTGAAATTTTAGGCATTATCAGTTATAATCTTTTCTGGTGGACCATATTGACAAATCAATTCTCTCTCAATAAATTTCTTCACCACTTTTTGCGTCACATGAGCAAATGACCCGGCTTCTATCAATTTTGTAAAGTAGTCGATAGCCATGAGAATAAACCTATGACCATTACTAGCTTTTAAGTTTATAAGTCCAATCACATCAATTCCCCACATTGTGAAGGGCCATGGAGATGTCAAGTTAAACAGAGGAGCTGGAAGGGCGTTGATTTTGTCACTGTATACTTGGCACTTATGACATTTTCGGACATAGTCGATGCAATCCTTTTCTAATGTCATCTAGAAGTAACTGGCTCTTTGTATCTTCCTAGCCATCACGTGTCCATTAGCATGGGTTGAGAAAGTCCCTTCATGGACTTCTCGTAACATGTTTTTTGCCTCAAACTCATCCAAACATCTCAACAAAGTTCCGTCAAATGATTTCTTATACAAAATCTCCCCATCAAGATAAAAATCCATTGCCAACCTCCTCAAGGTCTTCTTGTCGATTTTGGATGCCCCTATGGGATATGCATGGTTTTGGATGAAATTCTTGATATCATAGTACCAAAGGTTTCCATCCACTTCTCTTTTGACTAAGCAATAATGAGCTGGGTTATTTCTGATATTGATGTGTACTGGTTGTACCTTGTGCCCAAAGTCTATTTTGGCCATAGATGCTAGTGTAGCCAAAGCATCTGCAAACTGGTTTCCTTCCCTTCCTAGATGGGTGAACTCTATTTCCTCAAATTCTCCAGCCAATTTAGACAGGTATTCTTGGTAAGGCCTTAACTTCTCTTCCTTGGTTTGCCATTCTCCTTTTACTTGGAAAATGATCAGCATTGAGTCTCCATACACATCTATCTTTTAAATGTTCATCTCCAACACAGCCTCTAAACCGAGAATGCAAGCTTTATACTCAACCGTGTTGTTGGTGCACCCAAACTGCAGCTTAACTGAAACCGGATACTGCTTCTTATCAGGAGAGATTATCACTGCACCCGCTCCGTTACCATATACATTTATAGCACCATCAAAGTACATAGTCCACCAATCTGATTTCTCTTCCTCGATTGCAAGCACATCTTCATCGGGAAAGTCAAAGTTTAATGACTCATAATCTTCCATAGCATGATTAGCCAGGTGATCGGCAATAACACTCCCTTTCACGACTTTCCTTGTCATATATATTATGTCATACTCAGCCAATAGAACTTGCCATCTTGCAATTCGGCTTGATAAATAGGGCTTTTCATAAATGTACCTCAACGGGTCTAATTTGGAAATTAACCATATAGTGTGATACAACATATACTGATATAATCTCTTTGCAGCCCATGTCAGTGTACAACACAGCTTCTCAATCATGGTATACCTAGACTCACATTCCGTGAACTTCTTGCTCAGGTAATAAATGGCCCTTTTCTTCTTTCCAGTTTCATCGTGTTGCCCAAGCACACATCCCATTGCTGTTTCAGTTACTGTTAGGTATAATATCAATGGCCTTTCTGGTACAGGAGGAACAAGCAGGGGTGGATTCAACAAGTACTGCTTGATTTTCTCAAAAGCCTCTTCGCACTCTTTATTCCAAATTCCAGGGTTCTTCTTCCTTAACAAACAAAAGATCGGGTCATAAGTCGTGGTTAATTGGGATATAAATCGACAAATGTAATTCAACCTTCCTAAGAAACCTCTCACATCCTTCTCCGTCTTGGGAGGTGGCATAGATTGAATAGCCTTTACTTTGTCGGGATCCACTTTTATCCCTTTGTCACTCACCACAAATCCCAACAACTTCCCAGATTTCACCCCGAACGAACACTTCGCTGGGTTAAGCCTCAACTTATATTTCCGTAGTCTTTCAAACAATTTCTTCAATATTTGGACATGATTCTCTCCCTCTCTAGATTTAGCAATCATGTCATCCATGTATACTTCAATCTCTTTGTGCATCATGTCGTGAAACAAAGTCATTATAGCCCTTTGGTAGGTGGCCCTAGCATTCTTTAAACCAAATGGCATGACTTTGTAGCAAAATGTTCCCCATGGTGTTACAAAGGTTGTCTTCTCCTTATCCTCTTACGCCATTTTTATCTGATTATAGCCCGAAAATCCATCCATAAAGGAATATGTGGAGCTGCGTGCTGCATTATCAACTAACATATCTATGTGTGGTAGAGGGAAATTATCTTTAGGGCTAGCCCGGTTTAAGTCCCTAAAGTCCACACAAACTCTGATTTTACCTTCCTTTTTGGGTACCACCACTATGTTTGACACCCATTGTGGATACTTGACTACTTCCAAAAAACCAGCGTTCCATTGTTTTTCAATTTCTGCTTTTACTTTGATTAAGACCTCCGGATGAGTTCTCCTCAACTTCTACTTAATCGGTTTGCATCCTTCCACCAGTGGTATCCTATGTACTATGATATCCTTATCCAAACAAGGCATATCCTCGTAGAACCAGGCAAAGACATCTACGTAATCTTGGAGTAGAGCAATCAACTCTTCTTTCTCTTCAGGGGTGATCGAAGTCCTTATTTTCAGCTCTCTCTTGATTTCTTCATTACCCACATTTATGGTTTCAAGTTCCTCTATAGCGGGCCTCCAAGCCTGTTCGTGCTGTTCTATTAATTTTGTGAATTCCCACATGTTTTTCACCTCTCATTCCTCATCTTCTACATCTACTATGTATTCTTTAAAGTTTGGCCATTCCTTCTCAATGTAAAGTATAGGTATTGTTGTGGATGATCCGCTTTCAGGGTTCCTGAAAGCGGGAAGTGATGTGTAAATGCACAGTAAGACATCAAGATGAATTTTGAAAATGCATGATCTCATTAAAAGGAAAAGATTGGCTCAAAAAAAATCCAATTGACATCTTGAGCTTCGATTGTCAATGAATAAAACAAAACAAAACAGAAAAAAGGCAGACAACATAGATAAAATTATAATCCAACAATTATTGTTGATTACATTTTGAAAACCAATGGAGCTTCTTGGGTCTCCCAATTCTGGAACTTCTCTCCTTCGGCTAGCTTTCGAACGAAAGTCCTGGTGGTAAATTCTTTCAGAGTGTAGATGGTTAATTGCGGCAGCTCTTCATCCCTTTTTCCAAATTTAATCTTCTCAGCAATGTCCTCGACTTGATCTTCCTCCAGAGTGTTTATGTTCATTTAAGAAAGCTTCTGAAGAAGGTTTCTATGTCTTTTATCAGGTTGCATCACATATGTAGCCTTTGGAAATGAAATCATAATTGGAGGGATGGCTAAGCTTTCTTCTACAGGCTTCCTTCCTTCAATCCTAGCCATTCTTTTCTCCTTTCTTGCACCAGCATCTTGCTTGTAATCCTCCTTCTTGGGCTTATATCAAGCCCAAACCTCTATTCTGCAGCTTTCAGCTTGATTATATCAATCCATTCAAGTCTTCCTTTCTCGATGTCATATGTAAAAGGAATCTTGTGCTTTAAAAAGCTTTTAGCGGCCATTTTGGTGGCCTCCGAGATTTCTGGTTTCCTCACCATAGTGTTCTCTGGCACCCACTCGGTATTCACAACTTCAAATGCATGAAAGTTTTCATCCTTACAATCTCAGCTTCAATGAATGGAACCGCCACATTTCTTACCATTGATATAGTCTCCTCAGCCTTAACAGTAACCAGAACACCATTGGCAATGTACTTCAAACATTGATGCAGGGAGGAGGTGACAGCTCCCGCATAATGTATCCATGGCCTTCCAAACAACATACTATATGAAGGGTGGATATCCATCACTTGAAGGGTTACTAAAAAGATTTGTGGACCCACAGCTAGTTCGACCTCAATTGTCCCTATCACTTACCTTGGCGAGCCATCGTAGGCTCTAGCCGTCATCACACTAGGTTGCATGTGTGAGGGATCTACAGGCATTTCATCTAGCATATGCCTTGGTAACACATTAAGGGCTGAGCCGCTATTGATGAGAACTTTACCGATGAGACAATCTTTGCATCGGATCGTGACATACAAGGGCTTGTTATGTCCTGGTCCTTCAGCATCAAGTTCATCTTTCGTGAAATATAAGTAATTGGCAGCATGGATCCTCCCTACTAGATGCTTCATAGTCTTTTGTTCAATATCTTGGGGTACGTAAGCCTCATTCAATACTTTTTGCAAAGCATTACGATGCGGCTCGGAGCTGAGTATTAATGACATGATGGAGATTTTGGCAGGGGTCTTCTTCAACTGATCCACTATACAGTACTCACTATGCTTCATCAATTTCAGGAATTCATTTGTTTCTTCCTCAGTCACGGGTTTATTTACTTTAAGCTCTTTATCGAGGTCCAACACCTCCTTGCCCTTAGCCTTTCATCTAGCTGTCGCACGTGTGCTGCGTCGCTGGCGAAAACATCCACCCTTAAAATTTTATATAATGTGGCAAATGTGGGGAAAAAAGGAATTCTTGTCTTTTAGTGGAAAAATGGAGTGGGAGTCGCCACCTGGTATTTTGGTCACTAGGAACCCTAACTGGTCTCAAAGATCGAGTACGGAGACTGGTTGCGTAAAGGGAAGGTATTAGAACCCCAAATACGCCCTACCTAAGGTAGGCTGCATTTTTTAATTGTCTGATAAAATATAAGGTCTTGTCGTGTTTTCTAGTTATTGGTCTATCTATGATTTAAGAAAAGTCCTCCTCGGTAAGGAGATCCTTATCTTATCGGGTAATTCTAACATCAACAAAAGAATTTAATATCCGGAATACATCTTACGTATAAGATCATAATCCTAGATATTAAAAGAAAACAAAATATTTTTTTTGGAATTTTTAAAATGGTGGCCTAGTTCTCGCGACTTTAATAAACTGGTTATTAAAGCCAAAATGCATGCCAAAAATATATTTTTGAAATTTTCTTTGTTGTATTCAAATACAATAT
>Ga0325411_1007320_pt1 | contig 12040 bp, 5 predicted proteins | sample PopdelMetagenome_13_FD_206181 | JGI IMG/M metagenome (GOLD analysis project Ga0325411, IMG submission 206181) | Populus deltoides microbial communities from Bellville, Georgia, United States - Xylem-PdIQD-R4 | ecosystem: Host-associated > Plants > Phyllosphere > Stem > Wood/Secondary xylem...
TTTTCCTAAAAAGGCAAATCTAAGTCGAGAAAGAGAATTTATTCGATTTAATTTTGTTATTTAGGCTATTTTTTGGACTTATTTGGTTGCTAAATTGGTTTCTACATGTTCTAGGATTGGTTTTTGAGTTTCAATAGATTGAAAAACAGGTTTAGTAGGTTAAACACTCATAACTCTAATTTTCCAACCACCACAGTGATGTTTGGAATCTAGCTAGGAGACGACTTGTTTTTCTACCTTGGTGGGCAATGTGTCATCTGCATATTTTGAAAGATATAAATAAAAAGAAGCAGATGACAATGACAGGTAGTCTTCCCTTTTAAATAACAGTAAAAAAAAAAAAAAACAGGCCCAAGCGCACATGCCTAGGCTTAAATGCCCATGCATCTAGGTTGTTCCTTCTAAGTTGTTTTTTTTTTTTTTTGTCTCTTGTTTTCAGATACAAGAAAATAACTTGGTTAGTTCTATGACCCGAATCACAAATTTAACAAGTAAACCCATAACATCTAATCTATTGTTTTTTTTTTTGTTTTTGTTTAATAAACTTTTAGCATCTCAATTTTTTTTAAAAAAATACAATTTCATCATTTATTATTGATGATCTATTTTTGTAATTAACTTTAAAAAATATTGTTTCACCATTTGTTATCAATTATTTACTTTTGCTATCTTAGTCCCATATATATATATATATATATATATATATATATATATATATATAATGCCCAAGCCCACACGACTAGGCTCCCTTTTTTTTCTATTTTATTTTTGGTTTAAAAAATCGATAAAATAAATCATTGAACCTAATTAAATTCATTATTTAGGTGGCAGTTTAATAGGTTAATCTGTGAAATCCTGGGTATTATTTATTTTTATTTTTTTATTTAATGCTTTCTCTGACCCTCAATTTTAAAAAATATAATTTCACTCTTTTTGATCGATGATTTACTTTTTATTTAACTCGAACCTAAAAGAATGCAATTTCATATTTTGTTGTCAATGACCTACCTTTGTTATCTTAGTTCTACGTATCTGTTATTGTTATTTTACTTTTAAAAATATATTGTTTTACACATAAAAAAATCATGTGTTTTATTGCCGCGTAATTAAATGAAAAATAATTTCTGAGATAAAAAATTTATTGAATCCGATGACATGCATAACTTTCATTAGGAGTTTGCTTGGTTGACTCAAGTTCATATATTTTTTAATCAAATATTGTTTTTCACTAATTTCATCTTTTTACATTAAATTAATTTATGATTAAGTTTTTTTATTTTTATTTTTTAAGATTATCTCTATAAATTTTATAAGAAATTACAAGTTAAGAATCAAATGTTTTTCATCTTGGAATTAGTAAAAGAAAAAAAAAAAGACGTTATTAATACTTTTGACATTTTTTCTTGCTCAAAAGAAATTTTACTTTGCGGCTTAACACTGAACAATGAGCTGGTTTAAGTACTATAAATCTAAATAAAAAAATAAAATAAAAAATGCAATAAATTCAAATAGTTAATCGACATCAATATTTTACACAGATAACGGCATTTGACAAAAAGAAAATGTTCCAATTGACCCACAAGACTAGCAAGTGCACCTTACAAAATGAGTAAAAAGTAATTGCATACAAAAAATGGCGTGAATTAATTAATTTTTGTGCTTCTTTAGCGGTGGAGAAGAAACCCTAAAAAGCTCTCTCCGTCTTCTTCAAAGTAAGTCCCTTTATCTTTGCTTAAATACTACACCAGTAACTGTCTATTCAGTTTTTTTATAAAAAAATCTCAGACAAATCCAAGGATGCGAAGATCTTTGTTTCTGACCATGACCCATATGCTTCTTTCCTTCTTCTTTTTTTATCTTGATTTTTCGGCTTGCTAGTTCTGTTAATATTGAATTTTTTAGTTTCAAGACATAAACTTTACTATGGCTTAACAATATGATTGGTAGTTTTTTTTATCTGTGATTTGGGTTTTAATTCATTTTTGTGTGTCTGTAATCTTTTTGGAGATTTTTTAGGTGAACACAATGTTAACAACAAATTGTGTTAAGGTTAAATAAGTTATCTTGAATTGTCCATGTTTGAAATAATGGATGAAGATAACAGTTTGAATATTCGTAATTGGGGTTACTATGAGCCAACACCTGTTAAAGGAAATCTGGGTCTTCAGCTAATGTCCCCAACAATGCCTGAGAAACCAATTTTGGGTTCGCGAAGTCCTGCGATCATGACAAGTATGAATGCGGGCTTTTACCATAGGGATATTGGGATTTCCCAGCCCTTGATGCCGATGGAGTACGTGAGGGACGCTTGGATTGGCCAGAGAGAAAAGCTTCTCAATGTGTTGCCTGGAAACCATGATTATGCAGCTGTTTGGCCTGAAACATCTTCATCTCATCATATGGAAATGTTTCAACCACCTTATTCAACAAAGGATGAACCGCTGGAGCTAGTTGAAGAGGCTGGTGTTGTTGAAAAGGTAAATGTTCCTAATAAAAAGAGGCAGCGTCATAAAGGCCCGAAATCCCCAAGAGCAAAGAATGTTATGGGAGGCGCTCAAGTACCCAAGCCTGAGGGTAGTCCTCCTACTCAACGAGCACGGGCTGCCAAGAAAACTGCAGAAATTATGATAAATGGGATCAATATGGACATTTCAGTCATTCCCATACCTGTTTGCTCGTGTACTGGAAACCCCCAACAATGCTATCGTTGGGGTTGTGGTGGATGGCAATCAGCATGCTGTACGACATGCATATCTGTGTATCCCTTGCCTATGAGTACGAAACGGCGTGGTGCAAGGATAGCAGGGAGAAAAATGAGTCTAGGAGCTTTTAAGAAAGTCTTAGAGAAACTTGCTGGTGAAGGCTATGACTTCTCTAATCCGATTGATCTGACACCTCACTGGGCTAAACACGGTACGAACAAGTTTGTCACAATTAGGTAGATGTACCATATGGATCCTTGTTCTGCTTGTACTCTAAGCTGTTTCAAACTTATTGATGCCAGGGAAACTGATGTAATAGATGAGATTTATCAATAGATTCTTGCCTCATTTGTGACTGATTTTTCTACTGGTAATTGTTAAGTGATTCCTTGATTCTTTCTTACCTTTTTTACTTGTGCGTATTCTATTTCATCTGATTTAGAATAAATTTGGAATAAAAATCTAATTTTAGTACATGTGGCAGCCTCATTCTTTCTGAAGTTATTGCAGCATGTGTGAATGAATGAGCGGTTCATGGACCTATGACCTAGTTTCTGATTTTGTGAGGTAGTTGCTTTAGGCTTGCCACATTGTTGGTGAGAAACTTGTTATTGATAACCAACTTAGAGGATGTTTTGCTTCTTTTTCCCTTAAGAGGTTGTAATAACATGATTGTTCTAAGTCCTTTCATGGCTACTGTGGGGTGTTGATTGTGACAGTGATTTATTTTGTTTGATGAATGCATTTTACTCTTGTGATAATGTTCTATCATGTATATGTCTCTCCTCGTTTTTGTTCGAGTTCTTATGTGGATGATGGTCTAACAAGATAGCAAGTTTTTTGTTCCTGCCGTGGTTGTCCTGCCTGCCATTTGCCGGCAGGATTGGAGTTTGTAAGGAGGTTGAATTTGGAGTTAAATAGAACTAGAAAATTAAGGACCTGTTTTTGGTACCATTTATTTAACAACGCTCCGCGCTGCAGGATCAGGCGTTGTTAACTTTTATTTTTATAACAAAAAAAAAATTAATAGTTTATACTTGTAAAATAAATTGAGAATTATTTATGTTAATAAATGATAACTGAGTTATAGATTCCAACAAAAGATTATGTCTGAAAGTTGAGATAAAAAAATTTTAAAAAAAACAAAAAGGTTGAATATTTCTTCTAGTTTGAAATTGGTTTGTAAAGTTTTAAAAAACAAAATGGTTGAATATTTGTTAATTTTATTTTTCTTTTTAATTCGTTCATTCAATTCTAAATTTTAGGTTGTCATCTCATTTATTTATTTATTTTAAATTTGTATTTTATTTTTTTAATTGTTTTTTTTGTTTTGAATCATTTTGTATAATTAATTTTTTTTTCTAATTTTATCGTTTAATATTTTATTTGTTGAGAATTGGGTTTTATGGTTTTTTAGATGAGGTGATTTTGGTTTAATGATTTAGATCACAAGTTTAAAAAGTTAACACAGGTTAACATTGTTTTTTTATTTAGTTTTTTTTTTTTTTTACAATTTCATCATTTGACATTGTTTATAATAGACTTATGATTTTCTTTAGTTTCCTTTTAATCAGATTATCTCAATCTTATAATCGAGATAACAATTATGACTGATTAACTCGAGTATATTTTTTAGACCCTTTTTTTCTATATATTTTTTTGGTTTTCTTCTTTAAAATTGGATCTTTTTAAAATCAAGCTTCGTTATTTTTCCCGTTTTGCCTTCTATTAGGTACCTTGTTTGCATAATCCAGTTCGCGAGGTTTTACAGCTTTACTAGGGTTCGTATGTATTCTTATTTTTAGGCATTATTTTTTTTGAATTTGCTTTTTATGAGGTTGGTCTAACCTCACGATTCAAGTTGTGAGTTTGTCATGTTAATTATGATTGATTTGTGCCTTTTAATTTTGTTATTTTTTAAATTTTATTTTTTAATATTAAATTATTTTAAAATTCAAATTTTTTATTTTTTTCTTCTTGATAAGCCTTATTTTTTTCTTGTCATTGTTATCTTTTATTTTAAAAAAAAAACCTGTTTATTTATTGTTTTTTTTTTCAAAATTATTTTACCGGACCTAATAGCTTTTATAACTTAAATTATATTTTTTTTATTTAAAATATACTAACAATATCTAAATAATTATCTTAAGTTGTTTAAGATTGATTACTTGAAAATATATTAAAATAATATTTTAAATTTTAAATTTTTTAAAATAAAATATCAAAACATCTAAAATATTAACAAATTAATTTAAAAAAATTCAAATTTTAATAAAAAATAAATTCAAGCTCAGAACGAAACAGAGACGAAAAGATCTCAAATCACTAGCAAGCGCGCACCAACATTCTCAAATTCCAAGATAAGGAGCACTTTCAAAAATGAGTAAAAGTAATTACATAAAAAAATTGGCGTGCATCACTTCTTTTTTCGTGCTTCTTCAGTAGAGAACAAGAACCCTAAAAAGCTCTCTAAGTCTTCTTTCAAGTAAGTTGCTTTATATTTCCTAAAATACTACGCCAATGGCTGTCTATTTTCTTTAAAAGAAATTTTATCAGACAAATCCAAAAATTCGAAGATCTTACTTTCTGGCTATGACCCATATGTTTTTATTATTTATTTTGGCTTACTAGTTCTGCTAATTGAGACTTCTGCTAGTTTCAAGGCACAAACTTTACTGTGATTTGACTTTCTGCTTATTAATTTTTTGGTTTCTGTAATTTGGGTTTGAATTAATTTTTGCGTCTGTAATCTTTTTGGAGATTTTCTTAGGTGCACACAATGCTGACAACAAATTGTGTTAAGGTTAAATAAGTTCTCTTGAATTGTCGAAGTTTGAAATAATGGATGAAGATAACAGTTTGAATATTCGTAATTGGGGTTACTATGAACCAACACCTGTTAAAGGAAATCTGGGTCTTCAGCTCATGTCCCCAACAATGCCTGAGAAACCCTTTTTGGGTTCGCGCAGTGCCGCAATCATGACAAGTATGAATGGAGGTTTTAACCATAAAGATGTTGGTGTTTCGCAGCCCATGCACCCTATGGAGTATATGAGGGGAGCTTGGATTGGCCAGAGAGAAAAGTTTATCAATGTGTTGCCTGGAAACCATAATTATGCGGCTGTTTTTCCTGAAACATCTTCAGCTCATCATATGCAAGTGTTTCAACCACCTTATTCAACAAAGGATGAACCGCTGGAGCTAGTTGAAGAGGCTGGTGTTGTTGAGAAGGTAAATGGTCCTAATAAAAAGAGGCAGCGTCAGAAAGCCCCGAAATCCCCGAAAGCAAAGAAGGGTAAGAGAGGCCCTCAAGTACCCAAGCCTGAGGATACTCCTTCTGTTCAACGAGTAAGGTCTGCCAAGAAAACTGCTGAAATTATGATAAATGGGATCAATATGGACATTTCAGTCATTCCTATACCAGTTTGCTCGTGTACTGGCAACCCTCAACAATGCTATCGTTGGGGTTGTGGTGGGTGGCAATCAGCATGCTGTACGACATGCATATCTGTGTATCCCTTGCCTATGAGTATGAAAAGACGTGGTGCAAGGATAGCAGGGAGAAAAATGAGTCTAGGAGCTTTTAAGAAAGTCTTAGAGAAACTTGCTGGTGAAGGCTATGACTTTTCTAATCCCATTGATCTGAGAACTCACTGGGCTAAACACGGTACAAACAAGTTTGTCACTATCAGGTAGATGTACCATGTGGATCTTTGTCTTGCATACATTGCAACCCAGCATGTTTGTATTTGTGTATATTTATGCATCTTGTCTTGGCAGAGGCTTGCAATGTAGTTTGTAGTTGATGAGTTTCTGTCGCATTCGATTATTTTGAAATTGTGCCTTTTTGGCGCTGACTGTTGTTTTTATGGTCTTTCTGCATGTAGTCTTAGCTGTTTCAAACTTATTCCAGGGAAAATGATGTAGTAGATGAGATTTATTTGATAGATTGATGCCTTGTAGTTTCTTTTTCTTGATCTTTTAAATCTTATGTCATTGAATTTTTCTTCCTTCACTACTATTGTTAATTGTTAAGAAATTTCCTCTATTCTTGTATTTTTTATGTATGTGCTTATTCAATTTCATCTGATTCAGCATGCGTTTGAAATAAAAACCCATTTTTAGTGAATCTGGCTGCCTCATTCTTTATGGACACTTGTGAAAATGATTGATTGTTCATGGCTTACCTATGACCTAGTCGCAGATTTTGTGAGGTAGTTTCTTGAGGATTGCCACATTGTTAGTGAGAAATTTGTTGTTTACTAGTAAGTCTAAGTTTAGAAGGATAGTAAGGTTTTGTCAAACAATCGTTGGCATTCTTGCTACTGTTTTGAAATATAAATTAGTATATGTGGATGGGTTTTGCTAGTTAGATGGTGGATTAAGAGGCAATTAATGATTCTGGTGTCTCATCATTTAACTTAGAATAAACAGGAAATCTTTCAGCTCTCTTACATGAATTCATATCACCTGCCAATCCTGCTCTTGTTGCATTTTCTCTGCCGTCGTTGAACTTGTTGTTTAAACATCATAGTTGGTGTAGAATCCAACTGTGTCTGTTCATTCTAGGATAACCAACTTAGAGGATATTTTTCTTCTTTCCCCTTTAAGAGGTTCTAATAACATGATAATTTAGGTCATCTCATGATTTATGTGGGGTGTTGCATGTGACAGTAATTTATTGTCTGGTGAATGCATATTAGTCATGTGTCAATGGTCTTCTATCATTCATAGGTCTCTTCTGGTAGTTTTCATTTTTAGGTTGGATGGTAAATAGCAATTTTTTTTCTTTTTTGCCATTTTTGTCCTGCCCATCATTGTGCTACTTGCTAGGCCAGTTTATGCTACGTCCCTTGCTCCATTTAAAGATGGAGGGCAGCTAAGAGCTTTCCTTATAGTCCTGAAACTGATAAAAGACATTTTTAATTAAATTTCAGTTGCTGAAAGATAGCTACAGAATTGAAAATTTGTTGGCAGGGTTGGAGTTTGTAAGGGGGTTGAAATTAGTGTGAAATAAACCTAGAAAATTAAGTATTTGGAATCTGTTTTAAAATCTATCTGCTCTCTAATAAAGGAAGGATACCCTTTTAAATCCCGCAGCTTGACAATTGATAGTATGTCGTGCCAGAATTGATTCACACAGGCTGCACGGTGTGCTGTGTAAGTTCAGGCTATGCCATTTGGTGAAAATGATTGGTGTAGTTATCTGCTCTTGTCAATAGAGGTAGATTTGGATGTCAGAGCAACTTAGTACTTAATACCAAGGTAGTATTCACCCAGAGAATCTACCAGAGGAGCAGTAGGTTATTCACTTGCACTAAGAGTTGCGTGAAGTTAAAATGTGAAGGTTGAGGGCTTTACCAACACAATCAGAACGTTTCCCACTTTCCCTTGCCCCATGATATTGACAAGTAAATTATGTAGTGGCGCAATGCCTTGGTCAACAGTAAATATCGTATCATATTAGGTTTCCTCTGTATGAAAGTTCAAGCTTTGAGTTTGTGAAAGTTTTAAGACTCTGAGCTTTTGGACTTTTGATATCTTGAAGGTTCACAGTTTTGTATTTTCCTATTATGATTTTGAATGTCAAAAGGTAGAGTTTCGCCGGATTTTGGTGAAATGGTAAAAGCAGGGGTTTGGAAACAGCTGTAGTGTTATTGTTTGAATGCTTGAAATGCCACTTAATCCTATGCTTTGCTGTTATAGATTAGAAAGGTGCTGACACTAAAGGGAACGATAAGGTTAACTAGGCATAAAAATGGCATTGCATTTCCACGAATTTGGTGGTGATGATGATAATGTCACCAAAGATGTCTTGATTTGGTAGTGACATGGTGGTGATGACTGTAGAACAAGATGATCACATTGGAGTTAGACATGGCCGTGTTCATCAAGATGAGCTAAAGTTGCTGATGGTTGTGATGGGATGGTGAAAGCAGCAGCAGTGCTAGTAGTATGGTGGCAGCCCTTATGCTGCCAGCATGCAGGGGCGATGTGTTTGCATCAGTACAAGCAAATTCTGCTTGATGAATGGAGATGGCACTATTGATTGTGAAATTTTTGATCAAGCTAGAATGAATTTTGAAAAAAAATTTAAAATCTTATTAATAAAAAAATCAATGATTATAATATTAAGAAATAATATAATTTGACAAAGTAGATATATTTTATGTTATAATGTCTAAATCAAAATATTCTTGATGAAAAGATAATAATTACATTGAAAAACTAGTCACTGAAAGGTTAATTTAAATCACTTATGATTTTCCTACTACTTGGAGGATTATTACAGATTACTAGATATTATATTTGATCTTTAAATATATGTCAATCAATTGTTAAATTGATAATAAATTAAATTGTTTAATTTATTTAATTTTATTTTATTTAGGATTATAATTTATATTTGAGCTAATTTATTAGGGAACCTAATGGGTCACACACATAAAAACTATTAATTATAAATTAAAATGGAATGATTAATTAAATGTGACTTAATTGTAAATAAATTTTAGAAATTGAGGACTAAAATGGTATTAATACAGGGATTACAATTTTAGACCTTAAAACAATCAAGTAAGGACTTAAACTGAATAAATTTTTAAAATTAGCCCAAAATAATATATGTGATACTATTTAAGGGGCAAAATGATATTTTATTATTTATAGGGTTTTTAGGGTTTTCTATAAATAGAATACTATGTGTCATAACCTAATTTTTGAACAAATAATACAAAAATTAAATATAGTTGACAATGGGGTTAAGACAATAAAATTTGAAGTTTGGGGATGTAATTTGAGATTTAATTGATCAATTTTGAAAGAATTAAAAGCTAAAGATTTAATTAAGGGCTAAATTGAACAATCCAGAAATTAAGGACTGTTTTGTAAACAGTATTATAATTCAGGGATTTAATCGAAATTAATTCAAAAAGGGCAAAATTAAATTAATTAAGGACCAAATTGAACAATCCAGGAATTAAGGACTGTTTTGTAAATAGTGTACCAATTTAGGGATTTAATTAAAATTAACCTAAAGGGTACAATTAGAATTCAATTATTACTGATTAAGGTCCCAATTGTTGAGATTAAACTGATTAGGGGTCAAAGTGAATATTTCCATTCCTGCTGAAACGACACCGTGGGGAACAGCCGTGCATCTTCTCCATCCCGCTTCAACAGGGGAGCTTCCGATTCAGCAGGGGAGCTGATAATCTGCAACAAATCTGATCGTGGACCACGTCTCTCGCCCACGATCTTGTCGGGGAAGATAACAGTCCTGTAGGTTGGATGCAAGCGGCTGGGTCTCTATAAAAGGGGCCGAAAATCAGAGGAGAAGGGGGCAGAACCAGAGCAAGAAAAGCAAGAAAACCAGAGAACATATACACCGAGAGGACCCAAAAACAGAGCAACCCACAGACCCAGCAGCAATCAACCCAGAAACAGAACAACCCACAAGCACCCGGCAACAATTAAACCCAGAAATACAGAGCACACAAAACACAAAAACAGAAAAAGAAAGGCACAGACAAGTGATCACGGAAGGAAAACCAGAGGAAGCAGTAGGCAATAATCATCATCAACGCTGCAAGCATCTTCGGTCTCCAAGAGCAGCATCTTCGGTCTCCAAACGCAGGTACGACTTCTTCCCCTTTGCATTTTCCTTTCAAAACAAAGTTAATTTAGTGTTGCAAGAACACTGTGTGAAGGTAATTTAATTACCTTCACCAGTGTTCGTGCACGCGTGAACTAGTCACGCGTGCCTTTAGTTTTTTGCCCAGCCGGGTCACTGGCTTGGGCCAGTGACCGGGCTGGGCTGGCTGGGTCTAGCCCAGCCCCTGTGGGGCTGAGCTGAGCCCAGCCACCAATATATATGCTGGGCTGGATTTAGCCCAGCCCAGCCCAAAAATGTAAATTAACAAAAAAATAAAAAGATAAAAAAAATAAAAAAATAAAAAATGTGTATGTACAAATAAAAATATAAATATGAATTTATTGTTTTTATTTATTGACGCCAGAGTCAGAATAAAACTATTGATTCAAATTTATTTCGTTGTATTTTATTTAAATTACAAAAAAAATATGCATGCAAAAATAAAATAAAATAAAGTAAATTTATTGGTTTATTCACTGACGCCAGAGTCAGGAATAAAAATACTAATGTAAATTTATTTTATTTATTTTGTTTAGCTACATAAAAAAAAATAATGCGATTGCGTAAAAAATAAATTGATTTTATTTGTTTATTCCTGACTATGTCATTGTATTTTATTTAAATTACCTAAAAAAAAAACATGCGTGTAAAAATAAAAATAAAATAAAGTAAATTTATTGGTTTATTCACTGACGCCAGAGTCAGGAATAAAAATACTAATGTAAATTTATTTTATTTTATTTTGTTTTGTTTTATTTTTTTAGCTACATAAAAATAAAAAAATACGCGATTGTGTAAAAAAAAATAAATTGGTTTTAATTGTTTGTTCACTGACGCTAGAGTCAGGAATAAAAAAATGATAATTCAAATTTATTCATTTTCATACCTACATAATATTTACCAACGCCGGAGTTGGAAATATCCGTAGTTGAATATTTACTGGCGCCAGAGTTAGGAATATTACACACAAAACAAAAAAAAAATCATAGAATAAACAAAAAAAAAATGTTAGCAATTAATGACTAAGATTAGCAATGCAGCCTGCCTTAGGTAGGACATTTAAGGGGTGATAATATCTCCCCTTTTATGTAACCAGTCTCGGACCATAGAATCTCTGTTGACCAGTTAGGGTTCCTAGTAACCGTAATACTAGGTGGCGACTCCTTAAACAAAGAATATCCCTATTAAAGAATAGGATGCCAGAAATCTGTTCTTTTCCAAAGAATTAAATTTTTAAAGTCGCTGCGATGTCGGGTGTGACACTATGCATTTTATTTACTAAGAGAAGGTGAGGAGAATATAGTATAGAAACATCTAAAATACAAAAGAAAAGAATTAGCACTCTAAGATATAGTAATCTTTTTCTCTTAAAAGGATTTAGAAGATTTTTCATTAGTGGTTTGTGGAGATTATTATTAAAGGCTGGATACTTGAACGACTTGTGGTATGTAATAATCCAACATTAAAGTAAAGTCAAAAAGAATATTTGGTCATCATATAATTTTCATATAAAATCTAAAAAACTCTAGATTTCTCTAATGAAATTTTTAAAAAATTTAAAGATAAATTAAATTTATTGTTTTTATAGATCGGTGAAGCAATAGCTTATTATAAATGCAAGTGTTAGCTTTTGCTTGCTTGTTTAGGTGGTAAAGCAATTTTTGTGTCATCCATTATTGTAAAG
>Ga0325411_1007322_pt1 | contig 12040 bp, 8 predicted proteins | sample PopdelMetagenome_13_FD_206181 | JGI IMG/M metagenome (GOLD analysis project Ga0325411, IMG submission 206181) | Populus deltoides microbial communities from Bellville, Georgia, United States - Xylem-PdIQD-R4 | ecosystem: Host-associated > Plants > Phyllosphere > Stem > Wood/Secondary xylem...
TGAGGCAGCTGATGCTATGATGATGACTCAGGGTCTTGGACTCCGCAATCCTATCCGATATAAACACCAATTTTCGGATGGATTACCTTTGTTGTTGTTGTTGAATTTGTGTCCCTTTGCCTGTTGATAATACAATAAATAAATAAATAAAATTTGTTGAAGCTGATGATCAACCTAGCTTCATGTGAAGCTCAATTGGGCCACGTCTAACCAAGCTTTTTTGGATTGGATTGGTTAAGCATGGCCCAATTAAGCTACCATTTTCTCTATATTTCTTTTTTTTTTCATCTCGTTTCACTTGTTGGTTTGCAACAACTAATCTCTATGAAGTTTAGTTTAGCTGATGTTCAATCAATTTCAAACTCTAATTTAACTAAGTTATTTTTAGTTTATTTTTTTTTATTATTCATAAATAGTAATATATATGATATTATTCACGAATAATAAATTAAGAATAATAAATTGAAATGAGCAAAAAATAATCCATTTAGATTAAAGTTTGAACTCGTTCATAAATAATATTTTTTCACTAGTATCTTTCTATTTATTTTTCTAGATATTTTACATATATTTTTCAATATTATATATTCTTTGAGAAAGAAAATGGAGTAATTCAACTAAATAACATTGTTTTAAAAAAACTCCAAATAAGATAGAAAACATACATTTTTTCTCTACATAAAAAACACTATTTTTATTTTGTTTAATTTTTACCACTTATCACTTGAGAAATAAATTTAAATACTAATTTAAACATAAAAATATCTCTTGTTTTATAGGTATAACTCGGATAAAAAACTCATCATTCAAGAAGAGTCAATATTTTTCTACGAAGCTTTTTCATGACTTCATCATCTATCTTGGGAAACTTAACTGGAAATTCAAGTTTATTTTTACTTGGGCAATATGATATTACACATGAAGAAAACTCATGAGTGCCATTCTTTTTTTTTTTTTACCTCTATCTCTTGTTCAGTACCCAAAAATACATGTCATTTAATTTTATATAATTACATATAAATTAAATTTTGATTTTACTTATATATATTATATTTATTATTAGTCTTGCTAAACATAATGAATATTTTAATTGGTTTAGCACACGAAGTTATGTTATGTGATGAAATTTGATATGTCATTATGTTATTATTCATTTTGATATTTAATTAAATTCATGTACATAGTAGGTATATATATGAATTTGAAGTAGCACTAGATATAGCCATGGCTGTTATATAATATCCACGATTTAAAACCACGCCTCGTCTTTAAATTTTATTTTTTTGAAATGTTCATATTTAAATTTTATTTTTTAATATTTCCTCTCTAATTGTTTGATTCCCTACCAATCTCAACGTGATATTTGGGATAATAAAATCAAGAGTTAAAACTACAAAAAGAAAAAACAGGAGTGCAGATTTTTGAATTTTTATCTTCTAATTATATCTCTCTATTTTTTTAAAGTGATTATAAAAAATAACTAATATATATATGATATTACTAATTATTCATTCATTGTACACTTTATTTTTTCATACCGATTGTTTGGTTAATATTTCAACGTTCAAGATAGAAAAAAATATAAAAAAGATTGAAACGTATTTAGTATAAAAAATAAAGATATAAATATAATGTAATATAGTTATCCCATGTTAAGAAGTTAAAAAATAATCCATATAAATATAGGTTATAAAAAATAAATATAAAATGTAATATAATTATTACATGTCAAAAAAATAAGTAATAATTAGGCTATATATAATTATATATCATATATCAAAATATTAAAAAATAATTCATATAAACCTCAAGTTGCCTGAATTCAAGATCAACCCATCAGACCACCAAGTTCATAAGCATTCTCATGATAAGTTGATAATTTAAGCATTGATAACGCAGCGGTGAAAAAACTTGCCAGGTCAAATTAACAAATAGGATGCTAGCTATTCTGGCGATGAGATGTTAGCATGTCACCTTTGGCCTTGTGTTCTAATAGGAAACACATAAAGGTCAAGCACAAATATTCCACCCTTTCAGGAGGCAGTAGACATGGGAGAATCTGAAATCCTCTCACTAATAAATCTTAATTAGATGCCAGTAAAATTGTGTGGTTATTACTAATGAATGCCAAATGCATGCCTGAGTATGTGGGAACGAGCTTGTTTTGTGTTTTTAGACTGAAAAAAACATGAAATATCTAATGTTTTCGGAGCAGTTTCAATGATCTTGTATGGATCAAAACCATTGAAAAAAAAATTCAATTTCATACGAAAGCACTGGGGAAAAAAAGCATATGGAATCGTGTAATTGTCGATAGAATTAAGTTATAGTTAATTAACTTGATTTCCAAAAGAAAGTTAAATTTAAAGAAAATGTAAAACATAACTTGGGTCAAAGTAGAAAACATAGGACAATACACGGATCACGATTAGAGGTCCTCCACTGCCACACATCTCGTTCATTTTTTTTCCCAGTCGAGTTTTTGTCTGAATCTGTTGAATGATACATCCCCAGGCACAGGATGCTGGCTGCATAAACAGAAGGCAACCTCTCGCAACTTAAAATGCCTTTATTTAATTACGCCGTGCTTAATCTCCCGCTCTACTTGCCTTGATTTGAACCAGGTTCGTCAAACTCTAAGAACAGAAGACGAAAGTAGAGAAAAAATTCAGAGTTCAAATTAATTTGTGTTAAAACTCGTCTGCTTGTGTGTTTGTATGCATGGATATTCTTTTTACTTAAGTTGTTGACAGTTGTATATTTAATTTATAAGCTCAACCTAGCATGCATTAAGTAGAATATGTATACATTTCTCTCGTTGGAGCACATGGACATAATTGTATCTATATTTTTTATTAATAGAAATGTTCGAGTCAGCTTGCATATACCTCGACTAATCTAATAGGCCCTTCCATCCTAAAATTAATAATTATATAAGTTTCCAGCGACTTTAAGAAAATACAAATTTATAATTATTAGAAAACAAACTTAAAATGTAACCAGATACGTTGCATAAAAATTTTAAACTATCCAAGCCTTGTTGTTGTTTCAGTAAATTAACAGCAACATCATTATCATAATATTGGTCTTTACAATGAACTTAAAGGACGGCAGATCGAGTTCGGACACGAGTCCAGCTGAATGTTAGCTATTGTCGTGTTAATTTACGGCATACGCTCATTGTTCGACTTCGATAGTGACAACATAATTAAGAACTCAGGTGTAATTGCCCAGCTTCAATATTCACAATCCATATTAATTATTAAGTATGCATAATTAAATTCATGTAAATACTCTGAACTGACTTCTTAATTCCTTTCTTACTTTGATAGGTTGATTTTAGAAGACTTGAAAATGTTTTTTTTTTCTAACTCCTAATCCAAATAGGACGATAATCGATAACAACTTACAAGTCAGAGAGATGTAGCTCAAATTAATCCAAAATGCTATTTTCCTCGTTCTAGAAAAAGAAAGTTCTGGTAGGATTAATAAAAATGGCGTTATAATTAATATTATAGAATATCACGATTTAATATACTAATTAAAATTTTAAGAATCATGGGATTTTCTTAATAAAACAAATATGAAAGAAGCGAGAAAAACCTTCGGGCTAGATAAACATAGCATTTGCAGGGTACATAGAAGTTGATATGCGTATCCTTGCTGGTAAGATGCGTTTTGGTGGCTCCGAACATCCACGGTGTTGATTGTTTTAGGTAAAAAGGTTAAAAACCACTTGTTGTCCCTTCACTTTTGACATTTGGTCTAAGTGAACACTTTACAAGTAATTTGATCAAATGAATCCTTTTGCTATTCCACCTCTAATTCGAAACGGAAGGTTCGATGTGATCAATTCATTTGTGGAGGGACCAAATTGAAAAAACACCACCAACTGTAATTTTTAGCCAAAGAAAATGTTTACTCCAATTACGGGAAAATTTAATCCTCCGGTCCTTTCAGGATCTTGCAATTCTGATCTCTGTTGGATGGTGCCTTTTGGCCATTGACTCATCACAAGAACATGCCCAATTAAGCATGGAGGATTTAACTAAATGTCCTTAATCAGCCCGATAATGTAGAATGTTTTAAGAATCTCATCCCAGATAGAATCAAAATCGATTTGGACAGGTGATGGCCATTTTAAGAATCATGGTTGTATTTAGCCAACTTTAATTTGATTTTTTTTCTTGAAAGTATATTATTTTTTATATGATATATTAAAATAATTTAAGATTATTAGAAAAAAATTGATATGAAAAAATAAATGTTTTTTATTTTTTAAAAAATACAAAAACAAAGCTTTAAATACAGTTTTGTATGTTAGATTTTGAAATACTCTCTCTCTCGCTCTCTCTCCAACCATCCACAAGAAAAGCCATAATTTTGCCAGCCAAACCCCCGGGCTTCTCTCATGCTTCTCTCATACTTCTCTCTATTTGGTTAACAACAAACAATCGTTTTTTTGTTTACTATTTGCTCTTTGAAATCCCATCCACGAAACCCTTCTTCTCTTCTTCCCTTTATAATTGCGTGGAAGAAAACAGAGGGAATGTTGATGATGGTGGTGATGAATATGACATCATTGAGCTTTTTCCGACTCTATCCTTGCTCTCTATATTACTTTTTAGAGCATTCAAAGTCAACTTTATCGTCTTTTCTCTGAAGTTTTCGCTCTTTTTTTTTTGGTTTATGGGTTTTGCTTGCTTGCATGCGTGCTGTTTTTTTTTTTTTTACTTAAAGGTTTGGTTTTTCAGAAATTTTGCTAGCTTTTAAATTCTGGTTCATTCTTATTTTATTGCTCTTTGTTTAGATAATGGTTGGAATCGGGTCGTTTTCGTAGGGTTTTCTTTTGTTTGTATTTGTTTGTAGTTTTGCTTCGTTAGGAGACGTGATATGAATATATAGTTGGTGATGGGGAATTGGGTTTTTGAACCAATGTAAGGGTCAATTCATAGACCGCAAAACAAAGCATTTTTGTTATTCTTTTTTCTGATTGGTGGGCAATCTATTACAAATATTGTTCTTTTGGTTATTAGGTCAATATTGTAGGGAACTTGAATAGGATTTTGGGTTCGTGAAATTGGGTTTCTTTTTGTTCAAGATTTTTCGTTGTTGTCTTTGATTAGTAATTCAATTGGTAATTGCATAAGGATCTTGATAATTTTTCTGTTCTTGATCATTCAAGTTTTGATCAGTTAATGCGAATTCGAGGGCAATGAGCATGGTGATGAAAAAATGATTTTTTTTCCTTTTACTATTCTTGGATTGTCGTCTAGAATTTGAGGTTGTCTTTGGTATTCACGGTTATTGCATTGTATTTGGTTCTTTATGATGGATTCAAAAACAAGTGGTAATGCTGGAGATGTCATGGTTGCGAAGGAACCGGATAACCAAGAAGGTGGTGCCAATTCAAATGTGAAAGGTATAGAAGGTGTGAGTAACAAAGATATGTATTTTCGAGCTGATAAAATCGATCTTAAAAGCTTGGATGCACAGCTTGAGAAGCACCTGAGCAGGGTATGGTCAAGGGACATTGAAATCCAAAGGCCTAGAGAAGAGTGGGAAATTGATTTGTCTAAATTGGATATAAGGCATGAGTTAGCCCATGGGACTTTCGGGACCGTGTATCGTGGTACTTATGATAACCAAGATGTTGCTGGTAATTGCTTTCTGTTTCCCAGTCCTCGCTCTGCATGTCTGTGTTTTTTTTACGCTTATGTGATTGTTCTTATTGTTTTGATTCTCAGAGCTCTTAATTTTAATTTTATTTTTTGGTTTCTGTTTCTGTAAAGGTTATACTGGGGAGTAAATAAGGATATCTTGTTTTTCCTATCCTCCAAAATCTTTATATGAGTTGCTTTTATACTGCTGCTTGTTAACATGCCCTAAATTTTGTAACGCCTTTGAAATTTATCATCTTTTTATTATTGACTATCATGTGATTATTTTAGGATGTTTATATGGCTTCTCTGTTCTTTCCTTGTCTTTTTCAAGAAATCGTTGGAAGTTCAGAAAATTATGCCATGCTTTGTCTGGATTTGGTTGTTTGATACTAATGCCTGCAAAACCTTTTCTCTACAACTCTTGATAAGCAATGATGAAATTGCAGCCTGTTTCCACTAGAGAGACTAGTAGCATTGAGCACTGCGTGTGTTGATGTTGAATTCTTACTGAACTGTTGTTGGATGTCATAGTGAAACTGCTGGACTGGGGGGAGGATGGTATGGCCACAGCTGCTGAAACCATGGCTGTCCGGGCATCATTTCAGCAAGAGGTTGCTGTTTGGCACAAGCTTGACCATCCTAACGTTACAAAAGTACAAAATTATTCTTAAACTTGTTGTGTTCATTATATTATGAGCATCATATGGCGTGGAAGTTGGCTTTTTTGGGTTGTGCAATTTTCCATGTTGTATTACCCTACCAATAATTACATTATGGATTCCTCTTGGCAAGCATGTTTTCTTGATACCTTGTTATAAATGTAGTTATCGTGTGTGTCTTACCATAGTGGAATTCATAAACGACATGTAAATGTTAACTTATATTAACAAAAAATAACTTGCCACTTACTTAGAAGCCCTTTTAGTTGAATCCATATGCTTGGAGGATCATCCTCCCAGCCATTGTAGACATCATCATAAGCTTATCATTCATGTTATTTTTATTTCTGATGCTTTAAGTTCCAATTTTCTAACAGTTTGTTGGAGCATCAATGGGAACTCTCAACCTCAAGATTCCTGCCAAAAACCCATCTGATGATAACATCAATCTCCCTGCTAGGGCATGCTGTGTTGTTGTTGAGTATCTCCCTGGCGGTACACTAAAACAATACTTGATAAGAAATAGTCGAAAGAAACTTGCTTTTAAGGTTGTAATCCAACTTGCTTTGGATCTCTCTAGAGGGTGAGTTTCTATTTCCATTCATTTTCTTTTATTGAAAAAATTCCCTATAAAAATTGTAGTTACTGACTAGTGTTACTAATTTGCAGTCTTAGCTATCTACATTCAAAGAAGATTGTACATCGTGATGTCAAGACTGAAAACATGTTACTAGATTCTCATAAAACTCTTAAAATTGCTGATTTTGGTGTTGCCCGTATTGAAGCTCAGAATCCATGTGAAATGACCGGAGAAACTGGCACCCTTGGATACATGGCCCCTGAGGTAATTCATGCTTTAATGAAACCTTTTTTTTCCCCAGGCAGAAGTTTTTTATAAAGAAATTTTGTATATTATCAGGTGATTGGTTATTTAAACAAGTCTGGGATGCATGTAAATGATGTGTAATGATTATGAAGTCAATTCTTGTGGCATGTTCAACATGGACTCCACAACGGCATGCTTTGCTGTTAATTGTACATTTATAACCGTATGGACATGGAATGCAATTGAATTGGCATGTTTGAATTCTTACTGAATTACAACTTTCTAACCAGATACCTTATGCAGGTTCTTGATGGCAAACCATATAACAGAAGATGTGATGTCTACAGCTTTGGCATTTGCTTATGGGAAATTTATTGTTGTGACATGCCTTACCCTGATCTTAGCTTCGCTGATGTCTCATCCGCTGTTGTTCGACAGGTTAGTTAGTAATTTAGTAAACAAGTCACGTGCCTAGTTTTTATTATTTTTGTGTTTATGCTTCTTTTTTTTTCCTGTTATATGGTGGTGACCTGAGGAGGTTCAAAGTGAATGTTATCTCACTGTTCATGATTATGGATTTAGAACTTTGTGATCATATTGTTTATCTACATGCCATATGATTTGCCTCTTCTTTGCGAGGTAGCCCGTGACAGCAGTTCATGAAATGCTTTTGTAATTAACTAACTGTACAAGCAAGGAAAAGGCTAAGTTTAGTTGTAAACTGTAAAGCTCTTGAGAGAGCTGATATCCTGTTGTTAAAATAGTTTTTTCTTTTACTAAAACTTTTTACGAGACCTTAAAATCTAGCATCCTGCCAAAGTTCATATATATCGGTAATTTATACTGCATGATTTTATTGGCAGAATTTGCGTCCAGATATTCCAAGATGCTGTCCAAGTTCTTTAGCAAATGTCATGAGAAAATGCTGGGATGGAAATGCGGAAAAACGTCCTGAAATGGATGAGGTGGTGAAAATGTTGGAAGGGATTGATACAAGCAAGGGAGGAGGGATGATACCTGAAGATCAGAATTCCGGCTGTTTCTGTTTTAACCCTGTTCGCGGTCCCTAAGTTGTGCTCTTTCCCCTTTCCTGTTGTTGTCTCTCCCTCGTTGGTTTTGTAACCAGTCCGAGTGGTGATCTAGCTCTTGGCTTGATTGGTTGCAAGCTTTTTCTTCACAGGAATGAAAAACATGTCTCGTGATTGTGCATGGATAGTCAAATAAGGTTTATTGAAGTTTTAACCTTTTGCTTATTACAAGTTATCGTGCTTGTTGCATGCACGATGTGTAGGCATTGCAAGGGCTTAGCCATTCATGTGTGATATCAATTACATGATATGGTAGATTTGTTGGGATGTGCTTGAATGGTTAGTGACATGGAACTGCTCGTTTCGAGGATGCAAGTCTCTGAACACATTCTGTGGCAACAGCTCTTACCGCCGTTGCCTTTCCTGGATAAAATCCAACCCCACCTGCAAATCTTGGGCATTGACGGAAGCTTTTTGGTACGAGCCATTCAGATAAAATCTGAATGGCCTTTTTTGACCTTTATTGAGCCTGAGTAGAGCTCATATCTCAACTTTGAGCGTCAAAATATGGCTCTGGTAAAATTAATCCCATCCATTAATGGTGACACCCTAAAAGTATACATCACTTGAAAATTTCAACTCGAAGAGATTTGAGGCTAAGAAATTTCAATGATATATACCTACTGTGTAACCAATACCCAAGACAATAATAAAATAAAATGAAATCCCAATCCACTAGTGCGAAAACTTTAATCAATCGGAATTTTCTAAAGGAGAGTGATCTCCATTTTGCCTCAACAAGATAAGCTTCTAATCTCTCTCTCTCTACATTACTTGTTTGTTACTACACAAGTTCTTCAAGAATTTCCAAAAATAAGTGGGAAGTCCAGTCGAACCAATTGATGTTGCCCGCCCACCACTCAAAAGGACAAATTCGTGGTCATTTCAAACACTGCTTTCTATCATAATTGACAGGTATGTTAATCCAAATCAAACCCTGTGATTTTTCTCCTGCCTTTAATCATTGACATTGTTTGATATGGTCCTCCTGCTTGAACAGAGTAATAAAAGGAATGTCATTTCCACATCGATATACTGTCTTGTGTGTGTATATATCAACAGATCATTAAGCTTCGAGGGGGGTTTTATTGAACTAAATGCACAATGCATTTCATTATGGATTTGCATGGTGAAATTATTAACAACTTCATCCTTTTATGGGTAAATTAAAGACCATTTTCTTTCAATTTGTTGATGAAAGGCATGATTAAAAGTCCGGGGATCAAAGTTAAAAGGGGAGAGAAACTAGGTGGCTTTTCAAGATTTTCTTGAAAAGTTAATTTTGGTGCTCTTAATTTCAAATTGATAGATTTTTGGTCCGTGTAGTTTTCTAAAATTCAATTTTAATATAAAATTTTATTTTTTAATTTTTGAATTGAAAAAAAAGAGAGAGACAGTCATTGGATTTTAACGAAAAAAAGAAAAACTCATTGAGATCTTATAATCATCAAAATATATTTTTAAATTAAAATAGTTTTAAAATAAATTTTTAAGTATAAAACACTTCCTCCCTAATTTTCCACCAACAAAGGAACGCCAAAATCTGGGTTGCAGAGAATGTTTCGTATCCAGTTTTTTTTTTTTAAAAAAAACAAAAGGTTTACTAAAACAATTTAAAGTCCAAACGGATGTTTTTTTGTTTAGGTCCAGACGCATTGTGCCTCGGCTTTTTTAGGTCCGCTGTTGCTGATCGCAATCAATCTGTGAGTCACTGTCACCGGAATCTTTGTTTTTCCAGCGCGCAAAAGTGCAGTCACTCCTTTTGCTTCTCTTTCTCCATTTCCACAGTTTCACCTTTAAGATAAAGATTTCACCTCATCTATTATAAAGCTTTCTTTCTTTTTTTGGACGAAACATGGTCAAAATAAAACCTCAGTAACTGGACTGAATTGAGATCAGATTCAAGCTGTAATCTCCACAGCTTTAAAAAATATTATTTTAATATATTATTTTTTAAAAAAATATTATAAAAAACCACCAATACTACCATATTAAACGCTTATTTAACCTAGCGAACGTGGACTTCAAAGCGGCTGGATACATGCTGTCGTAGTGAAATTGGAAACCGTGTCTAGTTTTATATTAGGCAAATAATAAAAAAGGACATGCTCCTCCAAAATTATAGGACAACGTTCCTCTTCCTTGATTTATCTATCTATTTATTGTTAATCTTTTCATGATATCTATTTAATCACCTTTTCTCTTTTCTATTTAAAAAAAACAAGTGGGGAAAAATATAAAATGGAAAAAAGGAATAAATAATTAGTTTTAAAAATAAAAAACCAATTAAATCAGGGATTAATTTGTAATTTACACTGGATCTGGTGCAGTTAATTTAGGGATGAATTGCGGAGATGGTCCTAAAAATCCTCCACCTCTATTTTGGACGTCCTTTCCATCCAGCAAGACACGTCGTTCATGGTTGCAAGATACAACGACTCGTCGGTTTAAAGTATAGTAATTAATTTATCAACATTTACAAGTACTATGGGGGCAATACAGTAACTTTGACAGCTTCACTTCCACAGTTCCACTTCTCTCTATAAAATGGTTGCAGGAATTAGGAACGCATTAACTTGGGGCTTCCAGTTTCTTCTGAGCAACCAAAGACGTGCTGGCAACTCGCCGTCCCTCGCTTAACCTCTTGTTTCTTCCGTCTTCATCACCAATAATTAACAACATGGAACTGGGAAACGTTGAAAATTCGTCGACGACGTTGATGACGGATTTCCTCAAAAAATGTGGTGGCTATGCTGTTGTTGATGGCGGCTTAGCCACTGAGCTCGAAAGACATGGTGCTGACCTTAATGACCCTCTCTGGAGTGCCAAATGCCTCATCAGTTCTCCTCACCTCGATAGAAGGGTACCCTCGATCTCTCTCGCTCTCTCTAAATGTATAAATAAATCTGTACGCCTTTCTCTGCGCAGATTAATCGTTTTTTCTTTTTTTCTCTTTTAGTGAAAATAAGAGAAAAATTAACAAAAATGTCGAGGCTATTAAAAAATAGAGCACTTCGATTTTTACAAAACCAAATTACAAAAATTAAATTTTATATTCAAATACAATTTTCTTATTCAGAAAATTGAAGAATTTAATTTTTCAAATTTTATGCTAGCTCGAAAAAAATTTATTTAGAAGTTTTTCATGGTTTTTTTTTTTATAAAAGTTTCTCTTGTTAATTTTAAATAAAGAAAAGAGAGAAATAATATGTCTGTGTGTGGGTGTGGGTGTATTATACTCATGCACCTTTTAATAATATAAGAAATTATTTTTATTTTTATTTTATTTTCTTGTATTTTTATATTTATTTAATATCATAAATTTAATTGTTATTTTAAATATAATATATATCTTAAGCTAACAATATAAATTTCTTATGGTAATTCTTGATTTAAATAAAATAAAATTAACATCCTATATTTAGATTATCAAAAATATAAAATAATTATTATGAATTATGATTATGAATTTTTTTTAATAAAAAAATAGTTATAATCTTGATATATTTCTATTTTTTATGAAAAAAATCATCTTCATGAATAAATCTTAAAAAAATAGAAAAAAAATGAAAAAAATATTTAATTTAATGAACAGACCTGTCCATTTTAATTTTCTTTCTTGTTTTCCTTTTTCAAGGCTTCAACTTTCAATGTCTTTCATCGGACAAATATGATTCCTTTTGTCACGTGTTAATGTTGATGTTTCCAAGCATATATATATATATATATATATATATATATATATATATATATATATATATATATATTTAAAAGAATATGTTTTTTGAATATATTTATATATAT
>Ga0325411_1007323_pt1 | contig 12040 bp, 2 predicted proteins | sample PopdelMetagenome_13_FD_206181 | JGI IMG/M metagenome (GOLD analysis project Ga0325411, IMG submission 206181) | Populus deltoides microbial communities from Bellville, Georgia, United States - Xylem-PdIQD-R4 | ecosystem: Host-associated > Plants > Phyllosphere > Stem > Wood/Secondary xylem...
AAAAATAGTTCTGAAAATTTTTTGTGATTTTAAAAGGGTAGATTTAAACATAAGTTATTAAGCGTTAGTTTTCTAATTTTTCTTTTAAATAAACACAATTAATTATCATTACTTTTTTTTTATTTGACTGTTAGAGATGATTTTTTATTTTTTTTTATATCATACAAACCTAAATCTTTTAAAATATAAGTGAAATACACTTATCATAAATTCTTATATAAGATCATATAACTATTTATATAAATCTTTCTTTTCTTTCTCACTTTGTCAATCATACCATCTTAAACAACATTTCTATATATTAGGTTTAAAAAATTAAGTCATTTCTCATTCTTTAAATGTTAATTATTGGGTTAATTCAATTTTATTTTTCTTCGCTTGTTTGTTGATCCACAACATACTAGGTATTGAGATTGCCTTAATAAAAAGCAATATGAGAAGCACTAAATTGTCCAAGCATAGGTTGAGTTGATTGTAAATAAGATGGTTGGATCATATAATTGGCTTAAGAATACCTATATACTTGTGGGATAGATGAGACATTTTATACAATTATGTCCAAATTGGATTGAGCTTGTTGTGGTGTTTGTTGTATGTATATGTGATACTTAAGATGTGTTTAAGAACTTCCAAACACTTCAAATAAAGTGTTTGTTATTGAAATATATCCAAGGGCATGCTCTCTAGGAAATTGACTAAAAAGAGTTTTTGATCAACTCTACCCGAGATTGTTCTACATTTGTTTGAGCTAATCAGTCATAACCTACATGATCTTATTGACTAACACAATATTATTATGGTAAGTAGTGTTAGTTGTATCTTTTATTTCTAGTTAAATAACCCTCAAATCAGCGTTAGATAGATTTAAGTTCTAATAAAGAAACGTACCTTCAAAAAGATCTATTGTTGGCTAACTAGAGTTTGACAAATTAATCATGTTATTTAAAACTAGAAAGAAATAATCATGAGGTTTTGCTAAAAACATCAAAACACCAATGTAACCATCAAAACACCAAGTTTTTTTTTATATTAAAAATATTGAGTTTGGTTGTAACTGACCACTAGTCGTTCTTATGCTTCATAACTTTATAAGAGATGGATTAAGGATAGTTATTAATACCAATTTTATTATATGATATAAAGAAATTTTTTTAGTTAGGAGTTTGAAAATTATTTCGGTAAGGAAAAGAACAATGAGGTCAAAAGATTTATGAACAATTCTATTTCATAAACAATAAGCAAAATTATATTAGAAAAGAAGTCAAGAGGTATTGGATAATTGGATAATGCAATCAACATGGAAGTTAGTGTTGGGTTCCTAAATCTAATGGCTTATAATTTTCTCATCATTTATTCTTGTTGTTTTTTTCCTCATGAAATAGCATTATTGAATATTTATTTAACCATCTTATAACTAAGTAATATTTAATCTTATATCAATTAAGAAAAAATTTTAACCAAGTATCAATTACTATATAAGATTTTAAATCAAAAATAAAGATTTTGATTATTCTTTTTTGGATAAGAAGGGTTTGGCTCTTTTGAGATTTAAAATTCTTAATTTTTTTCAAATTTTTATGGGGTATAAATGTATATAAAAAATTAAAAGTTTAAAAACTTGAGAGATGGATGAACTAAGTAAGAAATTGTAGAATTCTTATAAAATGTTTTATAATTTGACGTGGTAGGTTATGTAAGTGCACTTTTCATATAAATATAATATGGTTTTTTTTAACAAAATATTTATATAGGATGGTACATTGAAACCTCTTAAATTATTAGTTTTATCATATTTATTTTTAAATTGAAAATTTTATGATATTGATTTGATAAAAATCAATATCTAACATATATAAGCATATGGGGAAAAACTAAATCCTAAAATATTTCTTGAAATTAAATGATATCGGTCAAGTTTTTTTTTTACATAAATAGATATTATTTTCTCAAACAACTTAGAAGTTTTTTTTATGTTTACTTATGAACCATTGTTATTAGTGTAATATGTTTCTTGTATAGCTATTTTATATGTTTAATATTTGAATCTCTTTTTAATTGCATTCATACTAAAAAATATATTCAAAATTCTTTTGTGTTTAATATATTGTAATATGTTTAATATTTGACTTTGTTTATGTAAAAATATATTTATTATTAATAAATGTTTTCTTTATCTTTAATATTCTTATGTGTTTGATTTTGAAATTAATATTTGATTAATAAATTTAGAGTAAAGATGAAATTTTGGGACAAAAATATTTTACAAAGAAAATTATAAAGTTGTTATAATTATGAGATTCCAATTGTATCAAAATATTATTCGTAAATGTTAATGGATGCTCTATTAAAATTTGACATTAATTAGAGTCGTTGAAACTGATACATATCATATTTTTTTTTATGAAAAGAAGCATTTATTTTTATAAGTTAAGGTATGAGAAATACCTGAAACTAATATATAGGTGTTTGTCACATGATATGTATATTGAATTGACTCACATAGGATTTCATATGGAAAGATTACATGTGTTTATGAAAAAACTCACGTAACAGTGTGTTGATTGTATATAAATTTTAGAAATTAAGAACTAAAATGACAATGAATTAAAGTTATAGACCTAGAATAATCAAGTAGGACATAACTAAATAAAATTATAAAAATTATCTTGAAATAATATATTTGATATTATTCAATGAGGAAAATTGATATTTTATCATTTATGTGGTTATTGGGTTTTCCTATAAATAGAATGTTATGTCTTATATTTTCTTAATAGAGAGAAATTAGATAAGTTATAGAACAAAAAGAGCTAGCACTCATTGACATAATAATCTCTTTCTTTAAAAAAAGATTTTAAGAGATTTTTGATTGGTGGTTCGTGTTGATTATTGTTAGAAGCCAGATACTTGGATGACTTTGGTTTACAATAACCCATCATTGAAGAAGTTGATCAAACCTTAAAAGAAGATTTAATCTTTAGGTAATCTTCGCATAAACCCTAAAAGATCCTAAATTATCTAACAAGATTCTTGGACTCCCGTAATTTTTTAAATTTATAAATGTATATGTTTCAAAAAAACCTAGCAAAACATCTACAAACAAGGTCCCAAAACTTTAACAAGATCGTAATAGCTTCATTTTGAATTAGTACTTTCAAAACCATATTGATATTGTCGTACTTTTCACCAAATGTAACATTGACATTAGAACTTAGCTTAATTCAATAATTGAGCCATTATTTAGTGCCATCAACTATAAATTGCATACATTTGAGTTTAATAAAATCCCTTGGAACCTACTAACTATGAAATATCTTTTTATTTATACCTTTTTTAAATTACCTTAGTATAATTATAAGTTTCAAGTGATCTATTGACTATTCATGTCACTCATTGGTGAAAATAAATACCACAATGAATATTAGAATCTGGATTTTGATAATAGATTTACTCATATCACATGACAATGCCTTATAGTTTTAGTGTAAGCTATATTAAACTTAACCAAGTTGTACAATTACAATGGAGGGTTAGGTTTTCCCATTAGATTCTTTAAAGTAGAAAGCAAGCTTTCAATGAAAGTAAGGATTTCATATGTATTAGTTCAAATCAAACCCTCACATACACAAAATAAAACTAAAGCATTAGTAACTTAAAAGAATGGAACAAGCCCAAACCATATAAAGCTATAAGAGGATCTAATGCACCTAACCATAACCTTATTTAATCGAACAAATGAGTGTTAACAAAAAATACAGCAACTAGAACACTTATGAGATTACATGAGATGATGTATTTTATTCTCAAAAATTAGAAATTGCGATGAATTAAAATGTGTACAAAGGTTATAGTTATGATTTTATTACTTAAAAGACTTGTTTCATGCAATTTTGACCATGAAAACCAATATTAAAATATGCATATTAATGATCTAAAAGTTAGGAAAATGATCAAATATATAATTATTTGTTTAGCTCTTTCTATATTAATGCAATTTTAGTATGAAAAATACAGTTTAATGATCCACCACAACCTGAAGAAAAATTCAACCTCTTTTTTTTCTTACAATAATGCACTTTCATCATTTCAACATTGAAAAATGTGCCAAAAAAAGAAGATCATGGCCATGTTTTGATGTTAAAACTATGCGAATGCTCTTTATATGACCTTAAAAATGAGTTAATCTTAAAATAATGAATGTATATGTTTAAATGAACAAGTAGATTCATATAATGACATGATAAATAAATAAAAATATGGCTAATATACAACTTAAATAAAATATGTTAAGCACATGCAAAAGAGTTTTTAAAACACATAACATGCATTTCAGAGCTATAAAAAAACATAAAATCCCTATCTTGGAGAATTATGGCCTTGTGATATCTTTGGACTCTGAAAAATTTTAAAAAAATAACAAAAGAAATATCAAAACTAGCAAGAGAGGAAATTAACAATAACAAATAAATATGTAATTGATCAATAAATAGTCACATAAAGGTTCTAGTTATGAAAAATATTAGCCATGCATCATTGTATATTGGTAATAAATTTTGTGCAATTTTGTGCGTTTTGAACCTAATAGAGCTAACACACTCAGAAAAAATAATCAAACAAACACTGAGGTTTTAAAAAATGGGCATTACATAACATGACACTTACTTTATAGAAATTTGCTTTCCATTATGTTACATTATATTTTGAAATAGATTTATTTTATTTTATTAACATCATGCTATTATAGCCATTGTGATTATTATTTATCAATGTAACGGTGTTACACTTATAGAAAGGTAAACTATACTTCAAAATTTATATTAATTAATTTTTTTAAAACAATACTTACAAAGGTTAGATGTTTTCATAATTATGTCCTTGCAAATATTTGATTTGATAGATGTATATGTCATAACCCAGTTTTGACCCTCAATTCCAAAATATTTACAAAAACTTTTTTTAAAAAATCTAAAACAATGTGTTTTCAATGCATTTTGGCCATTAATATGCTCATTTTGTAATTTCCACTTAGTTTTTCTCTTGTTGATGTCTTCTCAAAAAAATAAAAAAATTTAAAAATATGTTTTCGAGACATTTGTGCCCATTTAGTAATTTTCAATGTCTTTTTCAAAAATCAAAATTCAAAAATATGCTTTAGATGTAATTAGCTATTAACGCATCCATTAAAAAAATGATGTTAAATTTGTTATTAGAAAAAAATCAAAATATAAAAATTTATAAAATCAAAACAGGGGCAAAATTGACAAGTGGTTGAAAATGCAAAACAAGATCATTAAAGGACTAAAAAAATACAATAAGGATATTCTTAGAATAAATAATCAAAAATAAACATATCTTTAAGAAGAGTAGTATAAATAAAAGGGAAAATGTGTAGGAAATCTTAGCCAATATATGGAGAGAAAAACAAAGAGAAAGAGAGAAATAAAAGAAAAGTAAAAAAACACCCTAATCCTCTCCAATTGACAACCTAGGCACCAAGAAGCTGAAATTTGAGAAAGCAACCACACAAAATCCCTAACATCTTCTTAACCTACCTCACTGGATTTCGGCCAACCATAACAATTTCATCCACCACAACAACAATCATAACCTCTCACTCATCGTTCCGAATAATTTTACTACCTTTTTCTTGTAAAAAAAACCTAAAAAAAAGAAGCTTATAGAGAAACAAATAGTAGTCAGACAAAACTCTCAAGCACTGAATCTCTCTCACCAACTGATGGTGATTAACACCGTCACTGCCATTAGGAAAAAATGGTGATTCTTGTAAACTAGGACATACACCTCCCCTTTCCACCACTAAACTTAATTGTGTGTTACAATCTAAGATGTTTAGGAAAAAAAAAACAAAATTAAAAGGAAAAAAGACCAAACTTTGAACGATCAGATCTCCGTTTATTGTTGGCGATGATCGACACCACCACCACTATTGAGAAAAGGAAGAAGTGGTGTTTCATTTGAACTAAGCCACATGTTTCCTCTACTCACAATTTACTTCAATAACGCAACACAATTCGCGTTATCATCACTAAATTTTCCAACCTTGTCCACCAGCCTTCAACCATTATTCCAACCCTTTTAGCCTAGTTTTAGCCACTTTAGAAGGTCTATTCTAAACCCTAAATATCTTTTTAATGATTTTTTATGGTTGACTTGGATGTGTATTGTGATGAGATGTTTTAGATTGAATAAGCTTTAAGATTGATTGCATATGTATGTGGACATTTGAATTTGTTTATGTGTTTTTTCACATGATGTGTTTGTGGATGAAAGTGCATTGTAAATGTATTCAATATGTTTTCGAAGTCTTTTGATTTTAGAGCATCTAGGCCAAATCCTTTAAGCTTGAATCTTGTTTATATTTATGTTATTTATCATTCTTTTATGCTATTCATACATAAGTTTGTGTTCTTATAATGTTCACACTCATACATGTATTTTTATTAGTTTTTATAACTTATTTATAAAACTCATTAAGGATTTGACCCATATTAAAAGACTTTCAAAGGGCCGACATTCAAATATTTTAACAAATCCTTTCTTCGTTATAAATCTTGCCTGTTTACTTTCCTGAGAAAAGTTTCAATGTTAATATGTTATTCATAGACAATATTTAAAGTAAATAAACAATAATAAGTCATTGATTAAGAGTAACACCTTCATCTTATATTTGTTTTTTTTTCAAGCCCAAACCTTCTTTTAAAATGCATAAGTCAAATACCCATCAATAATCCCTAACATAAATGAACTCTTAAAGGTCATTACTCTTAGGTGTCAATTGGGGTATCAAGGTGACACATTCATGCGTGATGTAAACATCTTAACCTTGAACAATTGTCCATTGACAATAGTTATGCAAACACAAGTCTTCATCGAATGGTGTGCATAAATATTAATTAGGGGCAACATTCTAAGGCCATGTTTGTTTTCCAAAAAGTGGTTTCCGGGAAACCACTTTCCAAACTTTTCTGTATTTGTTTGCCATTAGAAAAGTTGGTCAACGGAAAACACTTTCCAGTCAGAAGAAAAGTTGGGCGGAAAACACTTTCCAGAAGTTGTGAAAAATTTAGAGATGTCATATTATTTACTGATTATATCAAATTTGGTTCTCAAACTTTTGATTGTTATATATATTTTGTTTTGAATATTTATTTTTCAATTTCATCTCTTAAAATTTAATTTTTATATTAACTTTAGTCCTCATTTTTATAATTGTTATTTACTTTTTCCTTATCATTTTTTTATTGAAATTTTTTATCTATCAAATTTGATCATCATTCTTTTGATTGTTACTTATTTTATTTGAAATAATTTATGAAATGTTAATTATTATTATTTTAATTTCTTCAAATTTTATTTATTTTATTTTTTAGACTTGATCTCTATTATTTTGATTATTATTTATTTTATTTGAGATAATTTATGAAATTATTTTTTTTTCAATTTCATTCTCATTCAACTTTTTAATTTGGAAGATTTTTTCCTCATTATTATAACAAACTTGAGAAAAATAAAATATTAATAAGTTATTTTTCAGCTCATTTTCCATGACATAACCAAACACTAGAAAGTGTTTTCCAACTTATTTTCCATTACACTACCAAACATCAGAAAATAATTCACTTTCCTGGAATTCACTTTTCAAAAAGAAACTACTTTCCAGCAAATAAACGGGGCCTAAAGCTAAATAATCAATGTGACTGTTAATAACAACACACCCTATGATATATGAACCTTCATTGATCGTTATCCATGAACCATGATTGCATAAACATATATTTAGCAACAATTCTTCTTATGATTCGATTTAGGTTAACTAAGTCCAATATAGACTCATCCAATTATTCACCATTATTTCCTAATAGACTATTAATGGTCATATGTCTTGATCAAGAGTAGTTGATTATAGATATGTCAATTCACCAATTAATTGAGAATGACAAAATGATTTGATCCTATAAAGGATAAGCTTGAGCTTGTACATCCAAGGTTGAACTCATTGTAATAAACTTATTATCACCCATATAGATAGACAAATGATATTAAGCACAACATACCATTAAGAATAAAAGACAAGTAACAATGAATATCTTAGGTATGATATTTGAGAGTGAGTATTTTCCATCTAGTATAACCAATTCCTTACCTTAGAAATCTGAATGACCATTAGGATTCTTACTGATCATAATACTAGGTGACAATTTTTTTATAAGTTTTAGATCTTTCCCCCTCATTTAATTACTAAAATACCTTTAAATAGTTTATATTATATCTAATATCTACCTATTTATCATCTTTGATAAATGTAATGTATACTCAAGATCAAAATATAATATTTTCTATGTCATAACCCAATTTTGGATTCCCCAAAATTATTTTATAAAAAAATACATAGTTTTCTTTGTTTTATTGAAAAGTTTAAAAAAATCAGAAATTTAAAATCCAAAAATATTTTCAGGACATGAGAAGATAAGCTCTCGATCTGCAACAAAACAAAATGCTAGAAGAATAGTGAAGTTATGATATTTTAACAAGATATGCTAAAGAAAAGAAAGACTTAATAAAAAGAAAATTGAGGCTGAAATCTAAACTTGACCAAAATTGGAAGAAATGATTAAGTTTAAGGATTTAATTAAACTTCTAATAGGTTTAATTAAATTATTTAAAGATTTAATTGAAAAAAATAAGTTTGAAAGTTAATTTGCCAAAATTTAAAGGAATTAATTAAGTGTAAGGACTTAATTAAACTTCTAAAAGGTTTTGAAGGCCTAGTTCAGGTTAATCCAAAATAATTAGAAGAAAAGGGACTAGATTAAAACTTTAAAAAACTAAATTGGTGCAATAAGAGGTTTAATTGAAAGAAATTTGAAGTTTAAAGGTTGATTAAGGGCCAAATTAAAGTATCTTAAGATCAAGGACCAAGATGCAAAAGGCGTGGAAATCCAGAGAATGAAATTTATTAAATCAGGGGTTAATTTGGAACAATTTGAAAGTTTGATGAGAAACATGGGTCAAATTGAATAATTTGGAAACCAAGGAGTAATTTCTAAAAGGCATGAGAATTAAAATATCTCAATCAATGTTTCTAGGGATGCAATTGCAAAAATTGAGAAGTTTTTAGGTCAATTAAATATGCATATGCTAAAATTGAAAAGATATGGACCAAATTGAAAATTTTCAAAATCCTATTTAAAAACCCTAATTTTTAGAGTTTAGACAAGCAACGTGTCACTCGAACTTTAATCAAGAAGATAAATTACACGTTATTCAGTCATTATCTCTTCTTCTTGTTCAGTCAAAGGGTTGATTGATATGCCACTTTTGAGCGTATAAATATGGCTTTTCTGACCACTTAAAGACTTTAATTGGCACTAATTGATTGAGAAACTCTTTCTCTATAAAAATCAACTATCCTCATCAAACATTTCTATCTTTTTTGGCATGATGAACATGACAACATCTAATCCATGGTTAGCCTCCTTTGTATTGGTGGATTCAAATTGATCGAGGGCTAACCTTCCGATCAATGAATGTGGAGTTCCAAAACTCCAAATCGAGTGTGTTTTGTTCTTAAGAGTAAATCTACATCCCCTCTACATGATTTAGGATTATTAATGGTTTGTTTATATCCCAATCCCTACAATGAGTTTGACAAGGTACCCAACCTAATCAATTATGACTGAAAAACAAAATCACCATGAAAGAAATAGCTCCAACGCTATTTTTTATGCTTGATTTTAGTTTATAAGAGGATAAAAAGGAGACTAGGCACCATACAAAATCATAAGAATCTTCCATAAAACCTCTTGGTGAAACCATCATGGTTTTACAACTTTTAATTTTCGTTTGCTTATACAAAAGTAATTGCTCTTGAGCAAGAGGTAGGTCCATGAGAGAAGAAAATTATAAAGAGAAAATAAGGAGGAAAAAATATAGAAAATATAGAAGAATTCTCGAGTAAATAGAGAGAAAAGGTCCATACAAGTTAAGGATTTAAAGTGAGAATAAAGGGAAAGAAACAACAAAATAAAAAAAATGCATTATTTAAGAAGGCATACCTAAAACTTTGGTGAAATAAGGTTGCCCAATAGGCACACCTCTCCTTTAATGTCTTCCATGTTTATATTTTGTTTCTTTAATTGATTTTGTTGATTTCATTTCAATATAGAATTTGTGTTTAGTATATTATCGTTTTTAGATTTAATATGCATTTGTAAGAAAAGTAAGTTCAAGACAATTTTAAGTATATAACTTGATGTCCTTGGATTATTAAAAACATGTAATTAGTATGTTAGAATGTTAATTTTGATGTTTTGAAGTTTAGGTTGATCACTTGGTTTTATTTTGGTTAAATGCATTGATGTTTGATTTGCCTAAATTATGAATCGTTTTACTCTTTGGCATAATGTTAGGGTTATTCTAGCTTTGATAAATATTATAGATGATGAAAAAAAATGCTAAAACTATGTAATAGTGTTCAAGGATCTCAGAAGTTTACTTTTGAATTTTTATTGGTAATGTGGATAAGTTCTTGATTTCTTTCTTGTACCTGATTTCTTTTAGTTTTAGTAGGCCAGCATAAGCATGTTTGAGGTAAGTTTAAGACTTGTTTATGGGGATTTAGCTTCTTTTTTTTTTTTAGGTTTTAGGACTTTTTATGGGTTCTTATTGAATTTTTAGGTTCTTGCCCTTTGAATGTTATTGAGTTTTTTTTCTTGGTTTCTTATGGTTTGATTTTTCTGGCCTTTCTGATTTGCTTCGATTGAAGCCTAAACTTATATGTATTATTCTTTTCCCTTTTTTTATCCATTAACTACTTGGTTTGGGCTAATTGATCATTAAAGTTTGAATATCAAGGTTTATGTTCTTAGCTGTCAGGTTTGATTTCAAGTCATTCTTGGTTTGTTTTTCTTATTTAATATATCATTATGTTATAAAATTCTACACTCCATGTTTGTGCCTTTGATTTTACAAGATTTGGTCAAAATTTACAATTTGGTTTCTGGGTTTCTTCACTTGTTCTTTGTGTTCTCAGCAAGATTTAAAAAAAAAATCTTTTGATCTTTATTTTTTATTTTCTATGCATGGGTCTTTTTTTGGGCTCTGGGCTTCAAGTTGGGAAGCCAAACCACATTTTTAGGCTGAGTCCAATAGGGTTAAGAGTACATACCAAAAGTTTTCGAAAGGAAAACTTGCATTTTTATGTTTCTAAGACGTGTTTGTCAAACATGGTCTTAAGAAAAAAACTTTTAACCTCTGACTTTTAGCTAAGGTTATTTTTGACAAACACACTCTACTGATTTCTCGAGCTTTATTTCTTTTCCTTTTTAAGTGTTTACCAAACATGACCCTTGTTTTTTTAATTAACCCAATTTCATGTTTTTAAGGGACTTATTCGCAATAATTTTTTATGTTTCCTTTATTTTGCTCCTTATTATTTAATATTTGGGATTGTTACATGCACATGAAATGCTATTAAGATATTAAATAAACTAGTTTTCTTTAAAATATAAAATACAAAAAAAAAAGAATCTTTCCTTAAAAAAATACAATTTTATTTTTTATTACATAGGACCAAGTCTATCAAATAAATATCATATTTGCATTAAAAAAATACACGGCATGATTTAGCATTTTTTAAAAATTCCAAAATTAAAAAAAATAGTTTTTATATAACTTTGCATGCATATTTGGATTTGATAACAAGTTTATTAAATCCATGAGAACTTGGCTTATATTTTAAAAACACCAAAAAAAAAAAATCAATTTGTTTATTTTAATATCAAGGATTATGAACTTATATGTAAGGTATATTTCTAAACATCAAAAGAAACAAAAACACAAAAAAAAAAAACTATGTTTGGACTATAGAATGGTTAAATATAACCCATTAAATCATGATGCACTCTACTAGAGTAAATCGACTTTTAACCAATAGACAAACAAATGGTTGGAAAAAACATAACATTACCTTAATAATAAGACAAATTGCAATGCAACTTATTTTAGGTAGAGTGTACTA
>Ga0325411_1007324_pt1 | contig 12040 bp, 6 predicted proteins | sample PopdelMetagenome_13_FD_206181 | JGI IMG/M metagenome (GOLD analysis project Ga0325411, IMG submission 206181) | Populus deltoides microbial communities from Bellville, Georgia, United States - Xylem-PdIQD-R4 | ecosystem: Host-associated > Plants > Phyllosphere > Stem > Wood/Secondary xylem...
AAAAAAATTTACCCATTTTAACTACTTCGGAGCTTCTTGTCGATATGCTGGAGAGTGGACAGTCATTCATTTGTCCGTTCACATTTGCTTTCTTGCTTCAACATTTTTCACAAACATACCCGCGCGAAGCCAAACAAGTTCACACGGCCACTTTACCCACCAAGTTCTTACACTATCACAGCTACACTGCACTCGAGTGCCTATAATGTCGACAGCTACAGCCATTGATGCCAAAGTGTCCTTTGACCCTCAGCCCACTAGACCTTTTTCTTGTTGTGTCCACTCAGAGAAGTTCCAGCAAAGCAACAATAAGTCCAATAATGCTGAGGAAACAACTTGCAATTATTACTCGAAGACAAAATGATGTGGTTAGGTGACGGCTTACTTATCTCGTAGTGCCCGAGTTCATCAATTCTTATCCTATGATCTCTCAAGTATCCATTTTTGTCCGTCGTCCTGGTGCATGCGTGTGGGTGTTTGTTAAATGGATTGACTGTGTCTCCTTCGCTCTAGACGGCTAAAAATCATGCGTGGTCCCTTTACTTTTCGCATGTAGTTTAATTAGATCCTGTGCTTTAAATCTGGTCAAATTAACCCCTATAGTTCATGTTAAAGGCAGTTTAAGGTTCTTCATCCAATCCCCTTATAGCATGTGGCATCCATCTAGCCATTCAATTCATAACCAAGTTGGATGGAATCATCCTTAACTGAAGGAGGGGAGGTATATTTGATCAAATTTATGACAGGGTGTTTAGCTTGGCCGAATCTGTAACCTAGAAGGACCACTCAAGATTCTTGCCAAATCTTGACCGCCACTGCTCACTTGCTTAGCCAAGTTGCCTTTTTTTTTAATTTTAAAGAAAGGAAAGAAGGTTGGTTTTCTGTACGTCAGGTGGATAACCCCTTCCTTCATCTGGGAAAAATGAAGGGAAATCAAGATAAAATGGCCATGGCTCCTCGGCATTACCCAAAAAAACACTTGGATTCAACTTCAAAAAAACTGCCCCAGAAATTGAAAATCAAATCTGAAACTATCTTAGCAAGTTGGGGTCGAATGGGTTAAGAAGGGTAAAGGGAACGTGATCCTTATTGTAAGGTATCAAATTATTTAACTTTCCATTGGAGAAAGTGCCCTCCTTAAAATACTAAACATTAAAAATAATTAAGCAACCGATCCTTCTTTCACCTTTACGGGTCACCATTAAAGAAAATCAACACACAAACTGGGCTGTAGGCCAACATATCAAAGGGAACAAGGCATGCATTTGTAGGCCACAGAATTCGAACATGAACAAGCAGAAGAAATTGAAGGAAAAGAGAGTTGAAGGGATAGAGAGTGTTTACATGTTCAGGTCTTCCGATGATGGAAGCAACAGCTTTTGTGGCCTCGGAAAAGATGGGATCCTTATCAACATCATCAAGGTTGACATTGGTGGAGATATAAAGGCAAGGCATCTTATCTGAATCTGATCTTTGTATCTCAGCCCTTCTTGCTTCTTCTTCTTTGTAAGAGAACAAATAAGCGTGAGAGAAAAGTTCTGTCACCAAAAAGATCAGGGGCTAGGAAATCCACACTTGTTGCTTCAAAATCTGATGCTTAAACCCTCCTTATATAATTGAGGAAGGAAGAGTTTCAAAATCAAGAAATCCCACACTTGCCCCTACCCTTATTTCACTGTCTGGAAGCACATAGCTTGAGCTGGATTGGCAAGGATATATGCAAGAGGATGGCAGGACCTGGACCACCCGAAGGCAAAAAAGTTGTGCTGTACAAGATCAAGGAATGGACCATGAATCGATCAGGTTACAGGATCAAGTCTAACTACAGTTTATGTATTAGAGAATTAGACTTATTTTATGTTATTGTGTGATTAGTCTCTGATGAAAAACTTGAGCGATTCCAACCTTTTAAATCAAACAAATCAGACTTCGAGGTTGCTTCCAACCACCACAGTATTGGGTTTTTTTTTTTTTTCCCTCCCAGTTGATATAATTTAGCCCATTATAATATGTGCAGCATCTTTCTGCAGTATGACGCATGAACAGAATTGATAAATACATGCTCGCAGTTAAATTCTCAAGAAAATATTGGCAGTGTCATTCAAGGTAGATAACCATAATCACGGACTCACCCTCCTATTTTAACCCTTCCATTTAATGGAAGGCAGAAAACTTCAGCTCTGTAAATGGAATTAAAGTAATTTATCTGCTTGTTTCAGAATAGTAATGCGCAATCAGAATCCCCCATCTAATCTTTCATCGTGCAAAAATGCCATATCAAGACTATTAATTATGTTTCTTTAACTCTTTCAAATATTTAAGAGATTATTTATATTTATATTCTCTTCTTTTATTTTAAAAAAGAAACCTTACTATTTCTATAAAATACAAACTTATTCGTTTGTCACAAAATTACTTGTTCTATAGTATTGACAACATTAGTTCTAAATTAGTTTTTTTTTAATAAATTATTGTTGAAATATGTTTTATTATATTAAACTAGTAAATAATGATATTTGGATTATTATAACAAGAATATATAACACATAAAAGATTATTTAAGATAAGCCTAGAATGTATATAATTTTAAATTTATAACACATTGAAAATAAAATTCAAAACATACATGCTTTCAACGTAAATATAATAAAAAGAATAATAGCATGTATATTAAACATATATTCAAACTTGAAATATATATATATATATATATATATATATATATAAGATTAAAATCTTTGCATGCATATTAATCATAAAAACAATACTAATAAACACTGCTTAAATCTAAAATAAAGAAAAGTATTTGTTGAAACTCAAGATAAAAACTTTTTATTCATCCTTTTTTATAGTGAATTTTAAAAATTAAAAGGTTGAAGATTAATAAGAATTAGTTATCGTCATTATCAATATTTAATTATCTAACATAAATCAAGAATTAAATCTATAAAAACTAAATATTATTTGAGATTAATTTTTCATATTTACCTATAATTAATTCGTTTAATTAATGAAACAAAATTTTCAACTTGTATAATAATAGATATAATTAGTGTGGTTGCACTTCTAAATCTAACGTCTATTTTTGTGTCATTTTACTTAGTTTTGGGTTTAATTTATTTCTTTTTTATTTTGTTTCATGCTTTTCTTGCGGATATATAACACGAATTGTTTCAAGATTTTTGATGGTTTTGCATCAAGATCTATTTTATAATGATATCGATATTAATTTTTTAATATTTATGTATATATGTTTTTTATGTTTTATTGGATTGACTTTGGTTAGTTAACATAAAAATAAAAAGATTTTAAAATACCAGATTTAAGAAGCAACCACAAAGCGAAAGTCCCATTATATAGGAAGAGAAGAAAGAATATAAAAATGAATATCATGATAATTTTTTTAGTAAGAAAATTAGTGTATATATAGATTGATGCCGAATTTATTTCATTGAATCACTTTCTAAATTTTCTTATATTTATTTATTATTAAAAAAAACCAATTAATAAAAAATATGTTTTAGTAAAAAAAAATTGATTTGGTTTTCATAATAGTATTTTACTTTTATTTTTGTCAAAATATACTTTTCAGAAATTGCAAATAAAGATAAAGATAAAACCAAAGTTCATAAGAATTATATTTTTATATCAACTTTAATTTTGTTTTTTTTATTGTTATTTATTTTATATTTTTGTTTTTTCTGTTAGATTTTTGTTCTTATTTTTTTATTGTTATTTATTTTATTTGAAATAATTTATGAAATTAAAAAAAATCAATTTCATCCTCTTTTAACTTTTTTATTTGTCATATCTAGTTTCTATTTTTAATTTTAATTGTTATTTATTTTTTAAAATAATTTATAAAATTAGAACTCTTTTTTCAATTTTATTCTTATACAGTTTTTTCATCTATCTGATTTAGTCTCTATTCTTTTAATAAACTTGAAAAAAATATTAATAATTTATTTTTCAACTCATTTTCTATGACATAGCCAAACACAAAAAAATATTCTCTAATTTATTTTTTATAACCATATGAAATGTCGAAAACAAAAATTACTTTTCAAAAATCTATTTTTCATAAAAATCACTTTCACAACACTATTTATTTTTTAAACAAACGAATCAATCGGTGTTAATAACATTGCATCTTTTACGCCCAACATATATATGAAAGGAACATCACAAATGTAGAGGACATCTCATTGTATTTATGTGACTAATGTATGTAGATGTGACACCTCGTTATAAAATTAGTAATTAATGAGGCTCGAACTAGAATTTTTAGACTAAATAACTTTTATTTTACAATATTCCCTTTGAAGATAATTATATTGTTAGTTGAAAATTATAAGTATGACTTGTTAACTCATTGCTATATATATAGTTAAAATAATAAGTATTTCCAACAAATCTTTGTTTGTGCAAACTAGATAAGTTGTTTTCTATCATACTTTTACAAATAATAAGTATTTCCAACAAATGATTGCTATAGTTTCTATTTTTATTTTCCATATGATTTTTTGTAATTCAATTATTTTTCTTTTTAGTTAAATATATGTAATTTTAAACTGTTGATAATATTGTCTAAGAACCAATTCAACTCAATAGCTTAAATCGTTAGGTGAGGTCCCAGGATACAATTTATATTATTTTCTAACACACCCTCTCAAATGAAAGTCCTTTGGGCTTAAAATTTGCACAGACACATATTACCTTGTGTTTAATTTTTATCAAATAAATAAGAATGGTGAGATTCGAACTCGTGATTGTTTGGCCATCAAGGCTCTGATACCATATCTAAGAATCGATTCAACTCAATAGTCATCTCAACCTAATAACTTAAGCTTGTTAGGTAAGGTTTCAGGATATGATTTTTATTATTCTCTAACATATATCTCCTCTAAATAGGCATGTGCCATCCTTATTGTGAAGCTTCTATTCATAAAATTAAAAAAAAAAATCAAAAGTTGAAAATATAAGAAATAAAAAGAAGATTTTTCGTTTTTATTGTGATGTTCGGGTTGTGTGTTTTGTTAACAAAAATTGTTTTATTATTAGTGTTTATTAGCAAACCTTGTTCTATCAAGAAACCTTAAAATCATAAACCCAAAAATAATAATAAATTAAAAGAAAGAGAGTAACATCATGTTTAAGGTGCGGAATTTCTCATTTTTATTTATTTTTTCAAGCTCCCATGTTTTAGAATTTATTAATAAACAACAAAAAAGAAGAAGGGATGGGAAATTATCCTCATAAAACACCGCCTCCATCTTTCTTTTTTTCTTTTTATTATTATTATTAAGTGATTTATTATTATTATTATTATTAATCACTTCTTCTGTTTCAAAATTAGATGCTAATATCTCGTAAATCTTTAGTGAATAAAGAATAAAATCGGCAATTCGGCATAGTTTTAGAAGTAGAATAAATAGCTTGTATGCTCACAAGATCTTGAAAGTTACTGTAATCTATCTTTCAAAACAATCAAGGCCTCGAAAGCGTTGCGCCTTTCTCAGATTAGTCCACCGAGCTAAGATCAAAATGTTCATTGTTGGATCAATCAAGATCTCTGCACTCATTAGGAAAAAAATGTTATTATCGGGTCAAAAAGACAAAAACAATACACAACAATTAGTCTTTTAAATATTTAAGAGTTTCTTTGTTTGTTTCTCTCTCCTTGAAAAAGGTTCATCATCGTCTATTATAACCTCGAGCCCAGAACAAGATTAGTATTTTTAATATGGCTGTCAGATTCGGCCGGGTCTAACTCGGCTAGGAGCTTGGGTTGCTAGGTCAACACAAAATAATTGGACAAAAAATTAAATCGACATAGTTTAAGGTAAAATCTTATTGAGTCAACTCAAGTTGGGTTAATCTAGTCATGTATTATTAAGCACGGTTTTAACCCGAATCATTATTGAAAACTGTTAAAAATAACCCGGTGGACACTCCGGGTCCTTAGTTCTATTCTTGGGATGGGTCGGAGATTAATAACTTAAATGCACTAAATTCCTAATGTGAACAGAATTTAATGCATTAATACAAATGGGGCGGATTATTTCAATAAAGAACTGCCTGCAATATCTGGCAAGTGGTTTAGGACCCGTGACATGGAGTATAACAGGGAACAATTCTAGATCCACTTGGTTTTATGGTCCCCCGAGCCACCATGCCACAGGGACAATAGAGGCTTCTTCTGGCTGCCAGGTATGTAACCACGACACGAGGTTGCGTCAATTTTTTCTCTTTTTCAAAAGCTTGAAGCCTTGAAGTTGCTCTCAACATTTTTTTTTACTTGGTAGTTCTTTGCATGCTTCAACTTTGGAGCGCAAGCACTTCCGAAGCTTGTCGCGATGCGTGATGGAGCTATTTAGGCCCGAGATTCTCACTATACTTTCTTTTGGTATTATGGGATGATAAATTTTGAATTTTTTTTTAATAATTATTTTATACTCCTAAATTGTTTTGATGTAGTGGTATTAAAAATAATTTTTAAAAAATAAAAAAATATATTTTAATATATTTTTAAAAAAAATAATTACCACCACACTTTATCCTTTAATAATAAAAAAAAAAGACTAAAAAGTGTCTGATGAGTGGGAGAAATCAAAATCAAGCGTTTGTGGTTCTAATGAATAATAGAAAGAAAAGCTAAAAAGTGTCCGATGAGCGGGAGACATCAATATCAAGCGTTTGTGATTCTAATTTTTTTTTCTCTATCCTAAAAGTTTGGTTAATTGGGCAAACCAGATCCCTTCTTTATTATATTAGATATATAAATCATTCATATTGTACTCCAATTTATAACATTCATGTTTATGAAAGAGATTTGAAAATGCGGTTGCACTTGTGGTACAAATTGCGTTTTAATTCATTCAAAAATATCAAGTTACAGTGCAGCCATGTTCCCAAACATTCTCTGATTATCTCTTGTTGGTGCTCAGACTGGATAGTTGGCTCGTTTAGCTAAATATAAAAGATGTCAGCACTACTCAATTCAGCTACCAAGTCACTTTCTTAGAGCACTTTATCCTCCACAAAAATGGTGGACTGTGACTTCCACCGAACCCATGATTTCTTGCTGCTCTCAATGGACAGCAACTGCGTTTGGTCCAAACTCCATCCCAATATCAACCCATCATTCACAAAATGTGAATCGCGTGGAAAAGGAGGACTAAAAGTTTCATCTTTTTCCCCTTCATCGAGCCCATTCAAAATATACATGAAATTGAGTTTTTTCCCTCATTAAATTTATTTCCCAAGCTAGCACGGTTTAGAAAATAATTCTCATTCTAGAATAAAAACTGATAGGGGCTCGCTTCTTTGACGCTCCGCTTGCTGCTTTTCATTTTGATAGGAGTAGCAGGTGCTTGCGGCTCGCTTGCTGTCTACTAAACGAGCCTTCACTGCCCGCCCGGCAAGGTCGGCCAGTGAGACGATGAAGCTTATCCCCCATCGTCTCCTAGTCCACCACGGCTTGCACGCACCTTCTCTTGCTCCAACTTCCAACTAACTCATGCCGTCGCCATTCCAGTGCCCAAGGAACTTTAGGATTCCATCGTAGTGGTTCTCCCTTGTTGACCAAAGGAGTGCTTTAAAAGGTTAGAGTCAGAGAAGGAGCACCAGTTCGAACTTGGTTTACTTGGAAGGAGCGGTTTGCTTGGAAGGAGCAAGGACAAGAGCTTCGGTGTAAGCACCAGTTCGAACTCTGACAGTGGTCGTGCACAACCTTGGTACATAGGCGAGTATTTTGGGTTTAAGCCGGTAACTTGTTGATTTGAAAAATAATCCACGATTAATAGACACATACAAGGGGGAAAAAAGTAAAAAAAATATGCAAAACCCAAAAAAATGTGAGGGAAAAAACGAAAAAAAATGTGGGGGGAAAAAAAGGAAAATAAACAAAAAAAAGAAAGACAAAATAAAAAAATAAAAAACAACAAAAAAACTAAAACAAAAAAAAAACACGTGAGGAAGCTATAATACATTTTAGAATATTTGTTAATAACACATGCACAACTAGGTGTGCTGCACATGTAGCACTTGCGCAACTCCAATCATGCTCATTACATAAAATGACAAGGATACAAGGGGAAAGAAAAAAAAAATAAAGAATGATGTGTCGGAGACAAAATAAACCTTCAATTATAACACTTTTAATACCATCAAACATATATTAATAAAATAAATTTTTAAACATCATGAAAAGCCAACTTTAAAACTTGTGATGAGTCATATATATCTTCTAAGAACAACGATGATATGCTCGCTTATTGACATCTCATCATCAGATTTAAAATTAATTTTTTATAATATTTATAAATTTATTTTATTAATATTTTTTTGAAAATTATAAAAAAATCATCATCGAAACTCTAATATATTTATAATACTTTTTTTTTTCTTTCCTCTCTCCCTCCTTGTCTTTTCATGCAATGTCACCTTTTTTTTAATGGCCATTAAATTGTTTTTGTTCATTTCATAGCGTTTGTTTCTTTACAAAATATGAAAGATGACTCTTGAGAGGATGAATTAATTTGCTAGATATGATGAATTGATGATGCATGAATTAATTTGAGTTGTTGCGCAGATTCTACATGCACAATTTACACGCTCAGCAAGTGGTCTTGCATTTGCTACATGCCCTACATCCGTGACTAATAATATACACGCTCAAGAGCATGATTGGCAGTGTAGTTATGAGTGATTTTTAAATAATTTTTCATGTCAAAATACATGTAAATGATTTTTTTTATTTTTTAAAAATTATTTTTGACATCAACACATCAAAACAATCCAAAACATACAAACTATATTAAATTTTTAAAAAAAAATTCAAATTTTTTGAAAACACAGCCGCAGCCGCGTTTCCAAACATACTCTAAGTGGTCTTGCGTTTACTGCGTGCTATACATGGGGGACTATTATATTTGTTCTAGAATAAAAATTATTTTTTTAACTATATTAGTTTGAAAAATAAATTTATCAGATAATGTGAAAAAAAAAATCCATCCACCTTGGATCTCGAAACTCTTTTCTAGAGTCATTTCTTCAGTTCTCTTTAGATTTATTTTCTCTACAATTTTTGTTGATTAGATTATTTGATTACTCTCCATTTCATCTTTAATTAATTGATTTTAGGATAAAAATTCTCTATTTTTGTATTTTATTTATAAATATTGATTTCTTGATTTATATGAAGATATCTCTTAGATTTTTTTAACTCATACGAAATTCACTCCGCAATTAGAATTAGAATCTCTTCAAAATTATTTTTAAAATTTATTTACCTCCTCTTTGTTTTCATCTTTAACCAATCGAATCCAAAATTGTCTTATTTGTCATCCTCCAATACAATTACAAATACTTGAAATTAATTATCATTGATTATATGTGATTACTAGGAACAAGAAAACTCATTCATGTAGTTAAACCCACTTTTCAAACTTATTTTCAAATGAAAAAATATTAAATTAATGTTTTTTATTAGATGTTTTTCAATTATTTTGACATGTTAATATCAAAAATAAAAAAATATTTTTATAAAAATAACATGCACCACATTATTAAATATTAAATGATTGAAAATTAATATAATAACCATTTAATAAGAACGATAATAGGTATTTATGGTGTGTTTTAAGTTGGTGATATTTTATTACTTCATTTATATATCCTGTAATTGAAACTAAAAAAAAATAGATAAAATGAAATGAAAATATTCTACAATATCCAATATCTTAGCGCACCATATATATTTTACTTTTCAGTGAGAGTTGAACTGATAAGTAATCAATTGCCAAATATTAGTGAATTTTTTATTTGTATTTTAGCACATGGTGATCGTGCGTGACTGGGAAGTGCACGCTAATTAAATTTGATTAGTATTTTTCCCTTGTACGAAGCGGCTAGTATTATTTAAAAAAAACCATTAATAATATCCTATAGCTATGGTAGACTCAAGGCTGCTTGGATTTAAAGGTAATGTGAGGTATATACATCTTGAGTCTAGTAACGTTGTCAAGTCCAATTAATTGTTTGGGTTTATTAAACATGTTTGGTTCAAATTTACTTAGATTGAAAACATATCTGACTCATATTTACTTCAATAATCATAATAATAACAATAACAATAACAACAACAACAATGTCAAATCCAAGATATGATATTCATATATGACCCAACTAAATATTTTGCCAGACCTAACAAAACTTTAGGTCTTGCATGGTTGCTAGATCCAATGTGTTTAGGTTTGACAACATGTCCGATCCAAGATTACTTCGATAATCATAACAACAACAACAACAATAAAATAATGATCATACCAATAATAATAATAACAACAATCATAATTACCTAGGTTTAATTGGGTAAAGCATAAATACCAGACTCAAGTTGTAATAATCATAATAATAACAATAACAATAATTATAATCATACTACTAATAAAAATAAAAATAAAAATAAAAACAACAATACGAATCATATTAATAATAAGAAGAATAATAATAATAACAATAATAACACTAATAATAATCATACTAATAATAAGAATAAGAATAATAATAACAATAACACTAATAATAATCTACTAATAATATAAATAATAATAACAACAACAACTTGGGTCTGTCATCCATGTTTGACCCAATTAAACTTGAGCCAGACATGTTGTCAGATCCAACTAAATTTGGGTATAGCATGGTTGGCAGACCCAAGTTTGGTTGGTCTAGCAACATCCCAAACCTAAGATGTTTGTGTCTGCAATCCATGTTTGACCCAAGTTTTATGTTTTAATTAGAATGTGCTTATTTTTAAATAATATTGGATGTGTTTTGTTTATAGAGGTAAGTATGATTTATCTTTGATTTTTTTTAATTTTATATGAATTAATTTTTTAATATTGATTTTTTATAGGATTTTTAATAAGTGCAACCTTGTATTTTTATATATATAATTATTATTCAGTAAATTTTATATGGATCTTGCATGGTTGTCATATCCAATTTCACTTGAATTTAGCACGGTGTTTACATATCTAACTTCCACTGTCATTACCATAACAATTTATATTCTTCGTGAATCGGCCCGCAGGAACGCGCGAGCTATCTATCTAATGAGTATCTATTTTAACACTACTTCTTGTTTTGCCATGCTAAAAAACATATAATTATATCCAAGTATTGATGTTTAATTTTAATATATTTTAAAGGTATTTTAAGATTATGTAGACAATTTAAGATTCTTAGAATTTGATAAATAAAAAAAACCCTTTCAATGTTGAAGAAAATGTTACAAAGGGAAACTCATTTGGATCTAAAATGCCTTTAATTATGATAAATAAAAGGTTTTGTAAAATAAAAACTACGAAATTAGAGAAATAATTATATAAAATATGGGGTGGTAATTTTTTAGCACGTGAATAATATTAGTGTTATTTTTTAGCTTTGTCCATTTTGTTCTAAGTTTCTATTTTAATATTCTTTGTCTAATTTTTAAATCTTTTTTCTTCTAATGTAACCATCTTTTCTAATTAGTAATTCATGACATTTTTGGTATAAAAGGAAGGTTGTCAAATCTTCAAACTTTTATAATTTTTTTTAATAGATTTATGGTACTTCAATGAAATTATTGTAATTTACCCTTCAATATGATTATAGCAAAAAAAAAAAAGGGTTTGTACAATTATCAGAATCAAATGATTTTTTCTTGAGTTTTAAAGTGAAAATTAATGCAAAATGAAAATTAATATTGGACGAGAAAAAACGAAATCTCAATATTTCAAAAAAATTCTTTTTATATAAATAGTTAATTGTCCATGCAATGCAACACAAGAGCAAGCAACTAGTAATATATTAAAAAACAAAATATCTTGCTTTAAATCGTTAATAATTTATGAATAGGTGACACTAAGTGGATAAAAAATATTAAATTAAATACTGTTTATTTATAACAATTTTCAATTTTTTTGGTTTAAAAATTAAAAATATCATATAACTAAACTATAAACTTTGGGGACTAAAATATACTTATGCG
>Ga0325411_1007325_pt1 | contig 12037 bp, 13 predicted proteins | sample PopdelMetagenome_13_FD_206181 | JGI IMG/M metagenome (GOLD analysis project Ga0325411, IMG submission 206181) | Populus deltoides microbial communities from Bellville, Georgia, United States - Xylem-PdIQD-R4 | ecosystem: Host-associated > Plants > Phyllosphere > Stem > Wood/Secondary xylem...
CTCGGACTTATATTGGGTTTACCATTTAACCAAAGGCTCTTCTAGAAGCTTTGGAGCAGCAATGTGTCTCTGTTGCAAAGGCTGGTCTCCTGGCAAGTTTATCAGCACGAACTTCTGTTTTAGCAGATGAAAATCCAGTATGTGGTCTCTCAAGTTCTTTTTGCAACTTAGAGACTACGTTGAGTTTCTGAAACACATAATAAAAATAATACATTTAATATTTTTTTCATGAGTCACAAGGATTCTTTCGGACAAATATAAAGTTATTTAAGGTTTATAAAAAATTATCTAAAGATTAGATTTTTTTTGCTTTGAATAATTATTCTAAAACTGGGTTGTTGCAAACCACAAGTCATCTAAGTTTATGGCCTTTAACGGTAATTTACATGAACCACCAATGAGAAATCTCTTAAGCCCTTTTAGGAGAGAAGAATTGCTATACCTTTACGTGCTAGCTTTTTTATTTGTATTTTTTAGGTGTTCTGTAACTTATGTAGTTTCTATACTATTTACTACTTATAGAGAAACCCAAAAACACTATAAATGATAAAAAAAAATCAATTCACCCATCGAATAATATCACATATATTATTTCAAGACATCACAAGTCATCCAAGTATCTGGCCTCTAACGGTAATTTACACGAACCACCAATGAGAAATCTCTTAAACTTTTTTAGGAGAGAGGGATTGCTATACTTTTAAGTGCTAGCTCTTTTATTTGTATTTTTTAGGTGTTCTATAACTTATGTAGTTTTTGTACTATTTACTACTTATAGGAAAATTCAAAAACCCTATAAAGGATAAAAAATCAATTTGCCCATTGAATAATATCACATATATTATTTCAAGACACCATAAGTTGTCCAAATATCTGGCCTCTAACGGTAATCCACACGAACCACCAATGAGAAATCTCTTAAGCCCTTTTAGGAGAGAGGGATTGCTATACTTTTAAGTGCTAGATCTTTTATTTGTATTTTTTAGGTGTTCTGTAAATTACGTAGTTTCTGTACTGTTTACTACTTATACGGAAACCCAAAAACCCTATAAATGATAAAAAATCAATTTGCCAATTAAATAATATCACATGTATTATTTCAAGACACCATAAGTCGTCCAAGTATTTGGCCTCTAACGGTAATCCACACAAACCACCAACCACCAACCACCAATGAGAAATCTCTTAAGCCCTTTTAGGAGAGAGGGATTGCTATACTTTTAAGTGCCAGCTCTTTTATTTGTATTTTTTAGGTGTTCTGTAACTTATGTAGTTTCTGTACTATTTACTACTTATAGGAAAACCTAAAAACCCTATAAATGATAAAATATCAATTTGCTCATTGAATAATATCACATATATTATTTCAAGACAATTTTAGAAATTTATTCAATCAAGTCCTTGATTTTTTAGGTTTAGAATTGTAATTCCCTGTATAAATTACATTATAGTTCTTAATTTCTAAAACTTATTTACAATCAAGTCACACTTGATTAATCATCTCATTTTAATTTCTAACCAATGACTCATATGGGGTAAAATTTAAACTAATTTTTGGACTGATGACAATAGTGCTTGTTGAATGGACTGGTAGAAAAATTAGTCATCTATTAGTGAATGTAATGCCGTGTTAATTGGGCGATAGGAATAATTATATTTAGTTGATGTTAAGAAAAAAAAAAATTATAGATTATTCTAAAATTTAATTGATATATAATACTAGATGAGCAAGTTAATTTAATGATCTTTTGACTAAATTTACAAAAGAAAGGAAGAAAGAAAGAAAGTAGAAAGAATTTTATGAATGTCTTTTTTTATTTGTCTAATTGAATTATTGTATTAAATCTATTTTCAAATACATCCCCTTATCGGACTAAACAGTAGATTAGTTTCCTTATATTTTGTTGGATATCATGTTGTAATGAATGAATTTATCATTTTGTTTTGTAATATAATGCGTCTACAGTTTCTCGAAAGCTATTTTGTGTAGTATAATCTTAATTATGAATTTCTTCTTTAATTATGAATTTATTTCGATTATAATTTCGTTAATGGTCCTTATTTGTAAATATTTGAATTGTGTAATGTACTTCAGTTACAATTTTTAGAATAATCCTTTAGATTGCATCCATATAAATGTGGGATATTGAATTGTGTAGACATGTGTGAATTTGATTATTGAGAAGTTGTGATGTATTGAGAGGAGGATGTCCTGGATGATAGGACGAGTAAGAGATTTGTTAATTGGGGATTGTGGAAGAAGAGTTGATAACTTGGTACCTAAAAATATAAAGGAAACTCTGCCGAATTTTTATTGATTACAAAAAAAAATCCATAATCTCAATTGAATTATTATGTCTTTGCTCTTGGTTTTGAATACAAATGTTGGGGTTGTTACATTTGGTATCAGAGCCCTGGTATGGGTTCAGGAATTGAATTGGAATCTGATAAGTATCAAATTGGTTCAGGGTAGTTCACATAAGTCAAGGTGAGATGGCGGATCGCTCTCTAGCACGGGAACTGGGTCAAGATCCCGAGTTCGAGCATAGTGAGAGAGAGGATTCTTTGGAGAATTCAGCCTCTCACATACCTGCAGCACCTCATCTAAGAGAGGTGCCTCCTCCAACAACAACAATGCCAGCGACAACCCCTGCACTATATTCTGATCTGGTGTTTATAGCCCAGATTGTGAGAGCTGTAATAGAGATGATGCCTCAATTACCAATACCGACACCCCCAGTGGCACCAGCAACATAGATACTGCAAGTTGCCCCTACATCGGTGGATAATGTGGTTACACTAGTTCGGGTAGTGAAGAGTATGTAGGAGTTGGGATGTGACTTATTTTCAGAAGAGCCTGATGCTGAGATAGCAAGTAGATGGTTATGTACAATAGAAGACATTATGGAACATATTCGGGTGACAGAGGATTTACGAGTAAATTATGCCACTCACTTACTATCAGATAAGGCACGATCATGGTGGGATACAGTACGATCTAGGAGGCCTGCGGGGTCTTGGACATGGACTGAATTTAGAGTTTAGTTTGAGAACCATTTTTACTCATCATATCATCGAAAGATGAAGGAGCAGGAGTTTCTAGCTTTGAGGAAGGAGGGTATGACAGTACTTGAGTATGAAAAGAGATTTCATGATCTTTCCATGTTTGCTCCACAGTTTGTTCCCACCGAACAATACATGATTGATAGACTATGGGATGGATTATGCCAGGATTTAAGACAAGGCTTAATAGCACTTAGATTTGGGACAACCAGAGAACTTATAAAGGCAGCACAAGCTCTTGAGGCATGTATAATTGAAGGGCAGCAAAGTCAGACAGAGGTGGGTAAAAAGAAGGATATTGACTTTTCCTCAAGTAGACCTCCTCTTTCTAAAAAGGGTAAGGGACAGTTCAGCCAGTTTAGAAGAAAGGGAGGAGCAGTGGCTAGGCCTATTCAGAGTACTGGTGCTGGGACTACTAGTAGACAACCATCTTTTCAGGGAGGTTCTGCTGGAGGGGCATCAGGATTAAATGCCTTATCTTATCCCTAATATGTTCGATGTGAGCAGAGACATCTAGGAGATTGTTCAGTGTCACCAGGACGATGCTATATTTGCAGAGCTAAGGGGCGTAGATGGCGTGATTGCTCTTATTTAGGCAGAGGATGTTACTACTGTGGAGGACAGGGACACATCCGTAGAGATTGTCCACGGAGAACTGAGTTCATACAAGGGCAAGACCACAGACCCAAAGCCAGCAACAGTCTGTCACTGTGGATAGACTGGGTAGACCAGCACAGTCGGGGGCTAGTGGAAATAGAGGTCGGCCTAGGATGCAGGGTGACAGGACCTAGGGCAGAGTATTTCATATGACACAGGAGGAGGTCAGAGTCGCCCTAAATGTAGTAGCAGGTACTTTACAGTTAAACTCATTACCTGTACATGTATTGATTGATCCTGGGGCTACACATTCTTTTGTGGCTAATAAAATTATGGGGAAAATAGGAAAAAGACCTAGCAGGGTCAAAAGAGGATTTATGATAAGTACTCCTCTAAGTGAAGTTGTAGTCATTGATGTAGTCTACAAGGGAATTGTGATTAGTATAGATGGGCTCGAGTTGGGAGTAGATTTAATTCCCTTAGAATTACAGGATTTTGAAGTAATACCAGGTATGGATTGGTTAAGTGTATATAAGGCTCAAATGGACTGCTTCGCGAAAACGGTGACTCTCCAGGGACCAAATGGAAGGAGAGTGATTTTTATAGGGGAAAGGAATGTTATACCGAATTGCATCATCTCGGTTATGACTGCAAGGAAGATGGTTAAAAAGGGATGTGAAGTTTACCTTGCTTATGTGTTTGATTCGAAAGAAAAAATTGGAGAGATAACAAACATCCCTACAGTGAGAGAATTTACAGATGTGTTCCCAAATGACTTGCCGAGGTTACCACCAGATAGGGAAGTGGAAGTTTCCATTGATATACTACCCAGGACCACACCTGTTGCTCAACCACCATATAGAATGGCGCCTGCCGAATTAGCTGAGTTGAAGATTCAGCTACAAGAATTACCGGATAAAGGATTTATCCGTCCAAGTAATTCCCCCTGGGGAGCTCCAATATTATTTGTGAAGAAGAAAGATGGGACTCTTAGACTTTGTATTGATTACAGACAATTAAATAGAGTAACAGTAAAAAATAAATATTCACTCCCATGAATAAATGATTTGTTTGATCAACTTAAAGGAGCCAAGGTGTTTTCGAAGATAGATCTCAGATTCGGGTATTATCAATTAAGAATAAAAGAACAAGATGTGGTAAAGACTGCATTTAGGACTCGGTATGGACATTATGAGTTTCCAGTAATGCCATTTGGGTTAACAAATGCATCGGCAGTGTTTATGGACTTAATGAATCGGGTTTTTCGACCTTATCTAGATAAGTTTGTGGTAGTATTTATAAATGACATTTTGGTCTATTCCAATTCATATTTGAAACATGAACAACATTTAAGACAAGTGTTATCAACCTTAAGGGAGCATCAATTGTATGCCAAAGTAAGTAAGTGTGAGTTTTGGTTGAAAGAAGTAGTTTTTCTAGGACATGTTATATCGGCTCAAGGAATACTAATAGATCCTAGAAAGGTTGAAGCAATATTGAAATGGGAGAGGCCTAAGAATGTGACTGAGATTCGTAATTTTCTTGGATTGGCAGGATATTACAGGAGATTCATTGATGGGTTCTCCACTATAGCTATCTCGATGACTCGACTGACGCGGAAGGAGACAAAATGGGAATGGACCGATGAGTGTGAACAAAGTTTCCAGGAGCTGAAAAAGAGACTACCAACCGCACCTGTGTTAACCCTTCCATCTGGGACTGAAGGATTTGTAGTTTACAGTGATGCTTCAGGGAAAGGATTGGGTTGTGTTTTGATGCAGCACGGTAAGGTGATTGCCTATGCCTTAAGACAATTGAAACTCATAAGATTAATTATCTGGTGCATGATTTAGAATTGGCAGCTGTTGTATTTGCTCTCAAAGTATGAAGGCATTTTTTGTATGGATCCTGAGTTCAAATATTTACCGGTTATAAGAGTTTGAGGTATTTAATGACGCAAAAGAAATTGAATATGCGACAAAGACGTTGGGTGCAGTTAATTAAGGATTATGATTGTGTAATATAATATCATCCAGGGAAAGCAAATGTGGTTGTAGATGCTCTTAGCCGCAAAATAAGATGATAGATGTTGATTTGGATGACAATGATTAAAGAGAAGTGCTTGAGTTAAGGAAAATAAATGCTAAGGTAGAAGTTGGACCTAGAGGTTCTTTAATTGCTCAATTGCGAGTAAGATCGATACTCTGAGACAAAGTATTAGAAGCACAACAAAATGATAACAGAGCCGGCAAAATAAGGGACAATGTGAAGTCAGGAGTTGGGACTTCCTTCCAAATCCTGGAGGATGGAATGATAGCATTTGGAAAACGAATGTATTTACCTGATGATGAAACACTAAAAAGAGAAGTGTTGCAAGAAGCACATGAGTCTAGATTTGCAACTCATCCCGAGAGTACTAAAATATATCAAGATTTAAAAGAATATTACTGGTGGCCTAATATGAAGAAAGATGTAGCTGAATATATGGCTAAGTGTGGTGTATGTCAGCAAGCAAAGGTGGAGCACCAGAAGCCTGCAGGGCCTTTACAACCATTATTAATACCTCAATAGAAGTGGGAAGACATTTTTATGGACTTTGTATCAGGTCTGCCTAAAGGGAAAAGAGGCAATAATGCTATTTGGGTCATAGTGGATAGATTCACCAAGTCTGCTCTCTTCTTGTCTATGAGAAAGATAGATTCGATTGATAAATTGACACAATTATATGTAAATAAAGTAATAAGATTGTATGGAGTGCCAGTGTCTATAGTATCAGATCAGGATCCTAGATTCACATCTCGATTGTGGCCAAGCATACAACGGGCTTTAGGGACAAGATTGAATTTAAGTACAGCCTTTCACCCTCAAACTGATGGGTAGACAGAAAGAACAATTCAAACCCTGAAAGATTTGCTGAGGGCTTGCATATTAGAATTTGGGGGCAATTGAGAGGATCATCTACCATTGGTAGAGTTTACGTATAATAATAGCTACCAGACAACTGTGGGGATGGCACCGTATGAAGCCTTGTATGGAAGAAAATGTCAAACGCCATTATGTTGGGAAGAGGTAAGGGACAGGAAGTTAAATGAATAGTTATTAAACCCGGCCCGGGGGTCGGCCCGGCCAAGGGGCTGGGTCTCGGGTTTTATGGGTCAACCCGGGTTAACTCGGGTCAACCAGGGAAAATTAAAAATAAATAAAGTTTTAATATTTCATATGAAAAAGTTCATGTAAATATAGATTATACATATTATGAAGTTTAAAAGAATATTTTAAAAAGTTTTTTTATCCCACATTAAAAAGATATTATGTTAAGCTTTTAAATTGAAGTATTTAAACTAAAAAAGTTTTTTATCCCACATTGAAAAAGCATAACTTTTTTCCTTGGGAACATAGAGTATATATACTAATAGGTTTCAAATCCCACATTAAAAAAACATAACTTTTTTCATGGGAACATAGAGTATATATATGAAAGGACTTCAAATCCCACATTAAAAAGATACTATGTTATCCTTTTAAGTTGAAGTATTTAAATCAAAAGGTTTTTTATCCCACATTGAAAAAATATGATTTTTTTCTTGGGAACATAGAGTATATATACTAATGGGTTTCAAATCCCACATTGAAAAAACATAACTTTTTTCATGGGAACATAAAGTATATATATGAAAGGACTTCAAATTCCACATTGAAAAGATACTATGTTATCCTTTTAAGTTGAAGTATTTAAACCAAAAGGTTTTTTATCCCACATTGAAAAAACATGATTTTTTTTTGGGAACATGAAGTATATATACGAAAGTGTTTCAAATCCCACATTGAAAAGATACTATGTTATCCTTTTAAGTTGAAGTATTTAAACCAAAAGGTTTTTTATCCCACATTGAAAAAACATGACTTTTTTCTTGAGAACATAGAGTATATATACCAATGGGTTTCAAATCCCACATTTGAAAAGAAAAAAAAACCGAGTCTCGTCCGGGTTCGCCCGGGTTGACCCACCGGGTTTGGCTGGGCTGTTGCCACAACCGATTTTTTATTAAACCCGGATCGATCCAGCCACTGGGTCGACCCGCCGGGCCGGGCCGGGTTTAATAACAGTGGTTAAATGGACCTGAGATGGTTTAAATCACCACAGAAAAAGTGAAAATCATAAAAGACAGAATGAAAGCGACTCAAGATAGATAAAAGAGCTATGCAGATGTTCGAAGAAGACCTTTTGAATTTAATGTGGGTGATCGAGTATACTTGAAGGTCGCTCCCTGGAAACACATGTTAAGATTTGGAATGAAGGGGAAATTGGCCCCCAAGGTATATTGGTCCCTATAAAGTCATCGAAATGATTGGATCGGTAGCTTACAAATTGGCCTTGCCCTCACATCTGAATAAGATCCATGATGTATTCCATGTTTCGATGTTAAGAAAGGCTGAAATAGATCCATCTCGAGTCCTGCCACAAGTTCCTTTGGAGATTGCAGAAGACCTGACTCTGGAAGTGAAACCAGTGAAGGTGCTGGATTATAGTGAAAAAGAACCGAGGAATAAAAAAATTTCTATGATTAAGGTGTTATGGAGAAGTTCACAAATCGAAGAAGTAACGTGGGAAAGAGAGTCCGAAATGAGAAGGAAGTATCCTAAGTTATGTCCTGGTGAATGGGCGTGGTGAGGAATTAAGTCCCTGGTTAATGGGATTAGTACCTTTGTGAATGGGTAAATTGTTGAACTAATTCCTGATTTAATGGAATTAGTTCCCTAGCAAATGGGCGAGATGAAGAAGTACTTCCCTGGTTAATGGGATTTGTATCCTGATGAATGGGTGAAACGTTAAACTCATTTTTGGACTGATGATAATAGTGCTTGTTGAATGGACTGGTCGAAAAATTAGTCATCTATTAGTGAATGTAATGCTGTGTTAATTGGGCGATATAAATAATTATATTTATTTGATGTTAAGAAAAAAAAAACAAAATCATAGATTATTCTGAAATTTAATTGATATGTAATACTAGATGAGCAAGTTAATTTAATGATCTTTTGACTAAATTTACAAAAGAAATGAAGAAAGAAAGAAAGTAGAAAGAACTTTATGAATGTCTTTTTTATTTGTCTAATTGAATTATTGTGTTAAATCTATTTTCAGGTACATCCCCCTATCGGACTGGACAGTAGATTAGTTTCCTTATATTTTGTTGGATATCATGTTGTAATGAATGAATTTATCATTTTGTTTTGTAATATAATGCATCTACAGTTTCTCGAAAGCTATTTTGTGTAGTATAATCTTAATTATGAATTTCTTCTTTAATTATGAATTTATTTCGATTATAATTTCGTTAATGGTCCTTATTTGTAAATATTTGAATTGTGTAATGTACTTCAGTTACAATTTTTAGAATAATCCTTTAGATTGCATCCATGTAAATGTGGGATATTGAATTGTGTAGACATGTGTGAATTTGATTATTGAGAAGTTGTGATGTATTGAGAGGAGGATGTCCTGGATGATAGGACGAGTAAGAAATTTGTTCATTGGGGATTGTGGAAGAAGAGTCGATAACTTGGTACTTAAAAATATAGAGGAAACTCTGCCAAATTTTTATTGATTACAGAAAAAAATCCTTAATCTCAATTGAATTATTATGTCCTTGCTTTTGGTTTTGAATACAAATATTGGGGTTGTTACACTTTATTTACAGAAAACAATTTGGTAGTAAACATATCTCATCTGATATCAACACGCAGTCCTCTCAAATACCTGACAAAGGTTTGTTGATCAGTTTCCATGACTTGACTTCTTACAGATAGATCGTGGAATTTTTCAGTATACTGGTCTATTATCATATGCATACCCTGCATCCAACGAAGCATATCTTCATCAAAGACCCTGTCATCTCTATTTCTATAATCGCCCACATGTTCTCCTACTTCTTCCGCATCTATTGCTACATTGCCTCCTTGATTAACTCTGCCTCTTCTGTGATCAACATTATTACTCCTCTCTTCAATATGCTCCAAATGTCCAACAATAGCTCCCAAAGTACTGGTAACTAACTCCATTTGATGTTGCAATTGGTGTAACAGGGAAACAGACTCATTTTGTAAAGGTGTTGGATGAGGGGAGGGGTTCTTTGGGGATGTTTGGGGAATATTTGGTGGAACAAGTATTGGTTGAGGAGAGTTCAATGGGTTCTGTGGGGTTGTGTGTTGTAAGGGATCAGTGTGTGGAAGTGTTTGTTGGGAGGGATGAGATTGGGAAGGACCAGGTTCCCGTAATCCCTGATTGGGATTATATGAATTGCCACTATGGGTTCCAGGCATGGGAGAACAGAAATCAAAACCAGGCTTTGATACCAATTAATGCCGAACGATATCAAGAAGAACCAAATTAACGAATGTTGGTTCCAGCAGAACAGATAATAGAAGAAAGAATTATCAAAAGAAAGAAATCTAATATTTGATTGCAAAAAAAAAAGATTACAAGAAAGATAAAACAAGTAACCTCACACCACTCAAGAGAATCATTCTCAATTTGGAAACACACCAAATACAAGAACTGTATTCAAATCTATCTATCTAGACAAACATTCTACATTAAATAGAAATACATATTACAGTTAATACTAAATAACTACCTAAGATAAGAACAATAACAGTTATAATAATTTTTTCTGTTATTTAGAAGTCTGAGATGATCTTCGGTTATTGATTGTAACTTTCCCTTTTGCCAACGTGTATCACCTGCATTGTAGCCTCCATAGAATGTATCCCTTTACTTGAATTAACTTGATCCCTGTCAGTTGTAATGGCCTTCTGCTTGCTTTGGACTGGAGTATTGTCATTTGGAATGCCCGAACTTGCATCACATATACATTAACAAATACATCGACTGATTGTACACTAATAACAGCAAGGCACCTGGAAAAGTTTGGTGCGGCTAGCTGAAGCTCGAGCTCGGCTTGAGTTGAGAGAAAAAGTAACAACCCAGGACACAATCGTAAATTATATTGGCTGATAGAGCCTGTACTTTTTCAATGCCTTTTTCCAGTAGAGTTCAAATCTTAGACAAGTAAACTGTTTGACAATTCTTGAAGTTCATCACAAAAGGTCTTTCCAGAGTTCTATATAACCGTGTGGCTATTTGAGGGACGTTCACATGAATCTTAAAATCGCAGAAGCAGCAAATCAGATTTAGAGCCAAAACATAGCAGAGTTTGCTAAGATGTTGTTACACTTTGCCATGAAGTCATAATATTCTTACTTCCGTTTTAGCTCAAGCCTCGGTACCTGTGTGTCTTTGAAAATGATGTGGATAACAGCACTATCTGAAGGACTCAAGTTCTGTGCTCGACCATTCCTCAGTGTATTTTAAGTTGAAAACAATCTAGTTCATGAATTTAGATCGATTTTCCATTTTTAACATATGCCTTGCGGGATGATGCTGAAATAATGAAAGAATCCCTATATGATAAATAAATATGTTGACAACAAACGGAATAGGCCTAAGAGTTCCGGATGTCGACCCATTTGTCGATAACTTGAAACAATGTTGATTTTGTCTTCCAAAGAAGGGATCGAAGACATTCCAGGTACTGTAATATGACAATTCTGGTGACCAGAATCGCAATAACTTGGTAATAGTCAGAACTCAGATGGTTCAAACTTTCGTACATAAGCAAAAACACCATTAATGTTTCTGTTTTCAATAACCTAAGTAAAAGGAGACGTGAATTTTATATAGCTAATCAGTTGGTTAGATGTGGTATTATTATATTTATTATTATAAAAACTTAATTTATTTTTAATATTTATATATTATTAGATTAATGAATCTAATATTTTTATGAATCTAGAGTAAAGATAAAGTCTATGGAACAAATATTTTTTGCAAAGAAAATTATAAAGTTATTATAATTATGAGATTCTTATTGTATCAAAACATTGTTTCTAAAATATTTCTAATCGATGCTCTCTTAAATACTGAATATTTATTAGAGCTATAAAGATTAATACATATCATGTATTTTTTTTTTATGAAATGAAGCAGTTGTTCTCATAAGTTGGGGTATAAGGAATAACTAGAACTAATATATATGTGTTTGTTATAAGACAAGCATACTGAAATGATCCTTTTGAGAATTTCATATGGAGAAATCACCTATGTCTATGAAAAGGTTGACATAACAGTTGTATAGGTAATCCTTAAACTTGATATCACTAAGTTATTTTATATAGAAAATATTATGTTTTGATCATGTTACATGTTATCTTAATCGAGATAACAAAAGGACATACATTGGGTATAACATGAACTATATAAAGATACTTGAGTGATTAAGAGATAATTCATCACCCTATGTAAATTAGAAAAAAT
>Ga0325411_1007329_pt1 | contig 12033 bp, 9 predicted proteins | sample PopdelMetagenome_13_FD_206181 | JGI IMG/M metagenome (GOLD analysis project Ga0325411, IMG submission 206181) | Populus deltoides microbial communities from Bellville, Georgia, United States - Xylem-PdIQD-R4 | ecosystem: Host-associated > Plants > Phyllosphere > Stem > Wood/Secondary xylem...
AAACTATTTCAAAATTTAAAAGTGACTCTAGTTTATTTTATTTGTTTTATTCTAAAATATTTATTTTTCTCCAATTAATTTAATAATAACTGATGTCCCTGCTAAAAAGATAAAAACACCCCCTATTATCGGTGTTAAGTGTTTTTTTGAATAGAGAGGCAAAACCGTTAAATCACTGTTCAAGTTAAATCAATGAGCTCCTTCAGTGTTTTTGAATCCACAGTGTTCCCTTCAAGCGAAAAGAAGAAGACATCAATTAGTGTCCTTTCTTTTGGATAAGATTCGGCAGAAAAAGTCAAATAACATACAGTGCACCTCTATGCATGCGAGGATGGCAGGAAGCATGGATATTTCGTAGAACCCCAATTTCGTACTGGGTACTTTCCAACTATACATACGAGCCTGGGACGACCCAATACGTATCAGATACATAAATTAGAAAAAAAATAATTATCGACGAGGACACATCATCACAGGTGAACGATACAACTAGAAATTAGACTGGAAAATTCCAAAAGATTGACTAAAATATATGAGGATTTTTGAGTAAATTCTAGACAGAACAAGTTATTAACAAATATAATAAAAGATTATTTAATAATTCCTCACACCTTACGGGCTAATTACTAGTTTAGAGACTATTTTATAATTGAATAGTAAATATGATTTAAAAGAAGAAATGTTTGGCACGCAACCAGCACGAAGAGTTCCATGAAAATGTCGCTTTCACTCCCTTGTGTGCCTTTTCAATGTATTTATACACACATGTACGCTCCTGGTAATTTTACGCAAATGTAATAAAAAAGGAACCAACCTTTTCATCACCACTGCCAGTTGTTATAAATATCTGGGAAAAAATCCCCGTCTTCCCATTGCCCCGCTCCACTCAACTCGACTCCCCTCAATGACTGTACCGAGTGCATAAAAAGATCAACAAAATCAGAGAGAAGATCTAAGAAAAATGTCGGCAGTTAGCGTAGAGCCTTTCCTTCGATACTCTCGCTTTGAAAAGCCCGGATATGCTCGTAACAGGAGAAAGGCTGCTATAACTGTCACTACTGCTGCTCTCATCAAATCTTCTTCGTCTTTTACTTGTTGCTGTTCACTAAAACCAAGACGAAAACTCCTGTCAAATGCCTCCTCCTTCCCTTTTCTTGACCTTCATAGGGTCAAAACCCACACGGCTAGAGCTAGCTCCACCGATACGGCTGTTGTTGAGTCCACTAATGATGTCGTATTCAAAGAGACCTTCCCTGTTTCGCGTACTGAAACGACTGAAGGAAAGATTTTTGTAAGATTAGATCAGAGTAAGGCCAAGGAGAAGGAGGATCAATGGCAGCAGCTTACTGTAGGGTGTAGCCTTCCAGGGAAATGGATTCTTCATTGGGGTGTTTCTTATGTCGATGATACTGGCAGTGAATGGGATCAACCTCCTGAGAATATGAGACCCCCTGGTTCGATTCCTGTAAAGGTAAATCTTATTTGTTTATTTATTGCCTTCTAATGACCATGACACTTGACCGTCACTGGCTGGAATGTAATGTAACGTTTTGCTTTTGCAGGACTATGCCATAGAGACGCCGTTAAAGAAGGCATCAGAAGGAGATAAGTTTCACGAAGTGAAGATTGGGATTGATCCCAAAAGTCCGGTTGCAGCCCTGAATTTTGTTTTGAAGGTTTTGAGTTTAGCATGCTGCTTTTTTTTTTTTCACTTGCCCTAATTATTTTCAATTTTATGCTGGTGGTAATAATTGTTTCTCTCTCTCTCTCTCTCATTTTTGTGGGGGATTGCGGTGGCTGGCTGGCACAGGATGAAGAAACTGGAGTTTGGTATCAGCACAAAGGGAGAGATTTCAAGGTGCCTCTTGTGGACTGCTTGCTCGATTCTGGCGGTGGAAACGTCATAGGAGCAAAGGGGGGCTTTAGTATGTGGCCAGGTTATAAAATTAATCATTAGTATTATTTTCATATGCTGCTATTTACATGATCTCTTTTCTTTCCCCATGTTTTGTACTACAGATTTGTTACCATTTGCGAACAACATGCGTCCGTGTTTATGGATTTGGTTTTTTAACAAGATTTTTTCTAAAACTATCAGAGGATGGTCCTAATCAGAGATACTAATCTGATTGATCCAGAGGAAGGAAAATCCCAAGTAAAATTTGATCACCATGTGGATGAATAGGATTTCTGGAAAACTAGAAATCGGATTAGTGTAACTTTCCTTTGCCTGTTTTCCATTATAGACATACAGAATTGCTGAATAGTGAATCAAATCATTTTAGTTTCTAGTCTTTTTCCTGTTCTTCACTTTCCTTTTCCACATAAGTTGCAAACTGGCATAGTTCAATGCTACATTGCTAATCTCCCATAGTTTGTTAAGTACTCTGTTGCCTGATTTCATCGTTTACATAAATCTTGGTTGAATTAGAAATCGACTGGGAAAATAAATCAGGTGGCATACTTGTGGCTAGGTTGTAGATCCCAAACTCATGCTTGCTATCATGTTGGCGGTTAGTTGGGTCATGAGTAGGTGGTCTATGATTTCTGTTTGCTCTTCTCTGTAGCTCTCTCTCTTCTCCATTTTATATTTGCTGATGAGCTGACAGATTGTGTTAACTCATCTTCAATTCTAGGGGCAATGCTTTCTAACATGTTCCTCAAAGCAGATGCATTGGCTTCTGAAGGTAAAGATAGCAGCAGCAGATCCAAAGACCCTAAACAAGAAACTAGGAAGGTAGAAGGATTCTATGAAGAGCTGCCTATTGCTAAATTTGCCGTGATTGAAAACTCAGTGACTGTTTCAGTGAGCAAGTGTCTCAAGACAGCCAAGAATCTTCTCTATTTAGTAACTGATCTACCTGGAGAAGTTGTTGTTCACTGGGGAGTTTGCAGAGATGATGCTAAAAAATGGGAAATTCCAGCTGCTCCACATCCACCAGAAACAACTGTGTTTAAGAACAAGGCTTTGCGGACTGTGCTACAGGTATAGAACTTAATTTACTGTATAAAGAGGAAACTGAATAGCGTACCTGGACATTTTTTCCAGAATGTGCACTGTTGTTGCCTTGTAAAAATATTCATTGCAGGTAATCATGGTTCAGTTAGGTAATGATATATACAAAGCTATAATTAAAATTGGCATGCACTTTATTTATTTCTGGATAGTAATAACTGCCCATTTTATGTGGTACTATGTAAAGTTCATCAAACGAAGCTAGAACACAGATTGCCAAGGCTAAAAGCTCTACTTTGGTACAGGGACATGTAGGCCAACTGGCACCTCTATCTTTCCAACAAAGTGATGTCATTGGTTGGAATAGTGAGGAACTATAGACCAAATGACACCCCGCAAAAATAAAGTATAATTATATTCAAGTCTATCCAGATTCTTGCTTCTCTTCCTTGTATTTCCTTGCCATGGCTGTATCATGTTTCTATTTTTTCTTTACTCTGTTTTATTGGGCAACGTTTGTATACTAATTGGAACATATCAAGAAAATTATTTTTCTTACAAGTGGCATGTCAACTTTGCTGACTGGTTCTTATTTTTCACTTATATACTTTATCATTGGAAGTTTAATTTATTAAACATGCACATAAATCTTCACTCACTTTATATTAGGTCCAATTGTTCCACTAGGCTTGTAGATTTTTTAATGATCTAATATTAAGGATAAAGAAAATTACCGGTAACTAACACAACTCTCTGCTATCTATCACAAACATAACCTGCATTCATCTGTTGTCTTCATCATTCTTTTTCCTCCTCCAATGTTGACTCTCCCTTTTTGCATAGAAATGGGATAAGGTGAAGTGTTTGTTTCTCAATTACAAAAAATAAAGGAAAATACCCACTGCCAAGAACACAATAAAGTTTTTATTGTGGGCTTTGTAGCTGCTCTTTTACTTCTTATTCTTCCCCCTTTTCACTCTTTAGTGGCAGTGGATTGTTTAGCTGGAAGTTCAGAAAGATAGGCCTTACATCAAGTGGATGTAGAGGATATTGTCAAATTTTCTATTTAGTACTCACATACACTCAAATGTTTGTACAAATAGACATGATACACCATCATATATGGGTTGGGCTGGAAGCATTATTTGGCTTGTAATTTACCTTTTAGCATGCATCATTCGTTACTTGTGTTTTCCGTTGATAATTTGAATTTGGGGTATCTTGATGGTTGGTATTGTCGGCTTATCTATTTTAATGTTAAGAATTCTTATTTCTTGCTTTTACTTGGTCACTTAAATGGCCATCCCATTTTGCAGGCAAAAGAGGATGGAAATGGACGTTCAGGGTCATTTACTTTGGACGGAGACCTTGTAGGCTTCCTTTTCGTTCTCAAGCTAAATGATAGCACTTGGTTGAATTGTATGGGAAATGATTTCTATATTGCTCTCCCAATCTCAAGTAGCATTCCTGCTCTATCAGGAGCCGGACAATCTGAAGTTGCGCCAGTATCTGAAAACACTGTAGGAGCAGATCAAGAAGTTTCTCATGCTATATATACTGATGGTATAATTAATGAAATACGGAGCTTAGTTAGTGACTTTTCCTCTGAGAAGAAACAGAAGACAAAAACAAAAGAAGCACAAGAAAGCATTCTCCAAGAAATTGAAAAATTGGCTGCTGAAGCATACAGTATCTTCAGAAGCTCAATTCCAACTTTTCTGGATGAAACTGCTCTGGAATCTGAGGCAACAGAGGCTCCTAAAATATGCTCAGGAACTGGCACTGGTCATGAAATATTGCTCCAAGGTTTTAATTGGGAATCCCATAAATTGGGACATTGGTACATTGAGCTAAAACAAAAAATTGAAGAAATATCATCCCTTGGATTCACTGTGGTTTGGTTGCCCCCACCAACAGAATCTGTGTCACCTGAAGGTTACATGCCAAAAGATTTGTATAATCTTAACTCCAGGTACATATTATAAAATTATAAAAATGCATAATACTCATCACGGTCTTCTTTAAATGATTTTCAGATTGGACTTGGTCACAGAAGCTGATGCTAGTACAGATCCAATTGTTCCTTTTGTGTTTGCTCCAGAACTAACCATACCTTTTACGTTAGCATAATTGACATGTTCTTACATAGAAATGAAGTTCTATAGTTTTTGGATATTTTCTTTCTTACCTTATAACCTTTTGTGCTTGGAAACAAGTATCATATTTTAAGCCATCACATTCATTGTCTGTCAATCATTGAAATTGTTAGTAGGTTATCAGATTTTGTTTTGTTTTTCTGAATGACAGATTATGGGCACCATCATCATACTGACCATGAAGTACTATTTGATTTCTATCATGTTGTATATATCAGATATGGAAATATTGATGAGCTGAAGGATCTTGTGAAGAGATTCCATGGAAAGGGTGTTAAAGTTCTTGGAGATGCTGTTTTGAACCATCGTTGCGCACACTACAAGAATGGGAATGGTGTATGGAATATTTTTGGAGGCCGCTTGAATTGGGATGACCGGGCAGTTGTTGCAGATGATCCACATTTTCAGGTACTTGAATTTTTTTATGTGATTCCCAAAGTTGGATAGCTGTGTTGCTGTTGAATGAAGAATCAATTACTCTAAAGGATAACACAGTTGCTAATTTCTTACGACTCAAATATTAGGCAGCAGGATGCTTTTACCAGAAAATGCTAGTTGTTAATATGCATAGAAAAAATGCCCTGGTGCCTTCAAACATAATTCTAAAACTGATCAGCAAAAAAAGGAAAGAGAATGACCCTGGCTCGTATTTACTTCTAGAAAGCATCTGTACTTTTTTTTATCCATTATATTGAAAAGATCTCAAAAGGTAACATTTGTCAATGCATAGTGAGGTCATAAATAGATATAAATTGTGACGTCTATCTTATCCAAAACTCTAAACTTCTTCGAAAAGAAATAATACTAGCGTTCATATCTGAATATTTGAAACTTAAAGAGTGTTGATTTAATACTCAGTGCCTGAAATTAATCTGTTTGTTCATTATTGTATCCATGTGAACTGGTTTCGCTTAAGTTTTGGATACTTAAAGAAGGCATGATAACAATGGACACATATCCATGTGCATGTATGATACCTGTAGTTTTTAACCAAATTGGCTTTTTGGTATGATTTTCAACAGCATGAACTTCATTTATAGGATTTCCCAATGCTTGCTTTCCGAATCATTAAGCTATTCCAATGAGTATTTTTGCAATTGCAAACGCGCTGTCAATCACCACATTCATGATAGAATGACAGTTTAATGTGTTTGGATATTTCCGAGACAGCTAAGAAAGGAACCTGGTACACTTTTATGTGAACTGCAACAGGAACTTGAATATAAAAGAAAGGGAACTCTTTAGCTGATGTTGCTTCAAGTCACTCATTTTTCTCAGATATTTATACTTAATTTGTCCTTTCCTAAACCAATATAGTTGAAACCTGTGTCCAAGTACTCTTTTGTAAGTTAGCAGCGGCAAATAATATTCAAAATGAACATGTCATTGACCACTACTTCCCTGGATTTTGCTGCAGATATTAGTATTACTTGTGGATTCTTTGTTCTGATATCCTGAACATACCCCTCTACTCTCAACTGCAGTAGGAGAAGGGAACTGTGTTGGGATGATTAAATCAGTTTATGACTCAACTGTACAAGTTTACATTCATTTATGTTGTATTTCTGGGGACTGAGGTGGATGCATCTGAATGTCTGAAGTATGGACGTGGGGGAACATTTCCTTACTGACGCAAGAGACAAAAAGATTAGCATTTATTTGTCATTTAAATTCTAGGATGCTGGGTAGTTTGGTACCTCATCTCTTTGCTGGAAATTTAAACTGTCCTGTGTCACATATGCTTGTCTTGGAATGTTCTATTTCCTGTAACCTTGTTTGCATGCTTGCAAATTATGGCCTACAACCTTGATTTTGCAGTTAATCTATAATAGCAAGACTTGTACTTTCACAGGAGGTTTGTCTGCTGATTTGATCTGCCAACTGTGCATGTTTGCTCTTTGTGCTTGATGCATTATTTTCACGCAAATGTAGTGACAAAACAGCTTTCAGGACTGTGCTCTTATTTCTTAATCACAATTTGCTTCTTGATGCTAAATGTGCCTGTAAAATATACTCTCGCATTTGTATAACTCCTGGGCTGTATCATGCAGGGTAGGGGAAACAAAAGTAGTGGAGATAATTTTCATGCTGCCCCAAACATTGATCATTCACAAGAATTTGTGAGAAAGGATCTCAAAGAATGGTTACTCTGGCTAAGGTAATAGTCCTCTTCCTTGTGTTTGTAAGGACTTGTGTATTTATTCTCTTCTAATCATTAGTGAACACCAAGTAGAAAATATGTATCATCGTTAGAGAATGAAAACTGAACTTCATTTTTTATAACAAAGCATTTCTGAGTCTCTGACAGTCAAACTTGGTATCAGCATCCTAATTTTCTCACTTAGCATCACTACCATTTTTCTTCCAAGAAATAAATGGCACAGTGCTGTGTGAAATTCCTGCTGGAGAAGATCATCATCATATGTTTCAAATCAATTGGTTAATGATGCAATGTAGGCTTTTTCTTGTTCTTTTTATCTTCTGGCTTTTCTAGCTCTCTTATCTGAAAGCAGGTTCGCTCAGCTCTAGGAAGCATAAGGAGTATATCAATTTTTTTTCCCACTTCTGTGCCTAAGATCATCTGATTTTTCTTAATGGTTCATGTTATTAGAGCACTGGGATATTTTCTCTGGATTTGTTTCTTTTTCCAGGAAATTCGCAGCTTATTTTTTTGTTTAAAACCTGTTTTATATTACTTTCAACCAACTTCTGCTGTATTTACTATTTAGTCTTTTCGTAAGCATCATGTTGGGTCTATGCCTGCTGGTCTGCTGTTAGTGTCTTTCTTCTTATTGCTGATACCAATCCTATGGAAATTCCAGTTACTGTAGTTCTAATGATGATCTAACCTTTGTGTCATTTGCAAATTATGATCTATCCTCTTGTGCCTGAAATGAATTTATTTATGGTGTGAAGCTTTTTTTTGCCTCCTATTCCCTGTGGTTTTGATTGCTTTAATGAGTGGATTGGTGGTGCCTTCCATATTGTTTGGAGACTGAGATGAGCTACAGACAATAAGGAGTGGAACTTGTATTTGCTGATTTCCCCTGGATTTCCTTAACATGCTTGCTTGCTGCCTTTTCCGTCTGCTTTTAGATTTTGCAGGGAGCTGTAATTTCTATGGCTAAGATCAAGCTTTTTTTGTGCTTTGGATGCTTTAATCTGTTCTGTTTTGGAGGCTTAGCTGAGCTACTAATAATGGAGTGAAGCTTGTATTTTGTGATTTTTTGTTGCCTTCCCTTCCCTTATCATGTTCTGTTGTTGTTTCTGCCTTGTGCTTTTAAATGTTGCAGGGAGCTAATTCCTATGGTATAGATCAGTATTTTTCACCTTTGCATGGTTTTAACATATTTTATTTGGGTAGCATCATAACTAGCCTTATTTAACTGGTTGAATCTTGCATGCAGAAAAGAGATCGGGTATGATGGATGGAGGCTTGATTTTGTGAGAGGATTTTGGGGTGGTTATGTGAAGGATTACTTGGATGCAAGTGAACCTTATTTTGCTGTTGGTGAGTATTGGGATTCCCTCAGTTATACATACGGTGAATTGGATCACGATCAAGATGCACATCGGCAGAGAATTGTTGACTGGATTAATGCCACCAGTGGGACTGCTGGTGCATTTGATGTCACCACAAAAGGGATTCTTCATACGGTAAGTGCTCATTTACATTATTGATCTTAGATGAGATGCTGCTTTCTGCAAGAACCTGCACGAAGTATCTAGGTCTAACCAGAAGTATCATCTAAATGCTATTGTTATTCCTATCCCTTTACCCGAAACATCTACTGACACAGGAAATAAAATAAAAGATTATCGGGAGAAAAAAACATAGAGATATCAAGAAATTAAACAAATAATTCAGTTCAGTACCAACTGCATCAGAGCATATGTATGTCTTTTGTTTTTCTCTTTTCATTTTCCACACTTTGTACATACATATAGAAGCGCGCACCCTTTTGGCCTTTTAAAGCATATTTATCAAATGACGAGCCTGGTTGGCATTTCCTAGGTTATATATTTTAGACTGTAACCATAGATGGGATTGTAGTTGAAACATAAGAAACTGTTCTTGTTGCAAGTAGCACCCAAGCACCTAACTGTTTGGCATCTAGATTAATTGAGTTGAATAATGCCATAAACTGCTAGATGATCATTTTTGCCAATTAGTTTATGACTTGAGTGGTGTCATTGTATAATCATTAAGTTGGTGACAAGATGTCAGTTAATCAAGTCTCAAGTCTCTCTCCATGATACTTCCGTGAAAAGTATCCAAGGAAAGACTAGCTTTTTTTAGCTTTCCAAGTGCTGTAAGCTCGTGCCACATCCTTGCCCTTTCACTTTTACCTTTCCATTTGTTTTGGTTTATTTGTTTGGTATAAAGGTAAGGTGGAGGATAATCATATTTACAACTTATATTTTTTCCCCTTGTAGACACTGGAAAGGTGCGAGTATTGGCGATTATCAGATCAGAAAGGAAAGCCTCCTGGGGTTGTCGGATGGTGGCCATCTCGTGCTGTTACCTTCATAGAGAATCATGACACTGGTTCTACCCAGGTTTAAATTTCTTTTTTTTTTTTTTATATTTCTGCTGTACCTCTATTGAAGGAATTGAACAATAATGATCCTAAATCAGAAATTACGTACTCAAGAGAAAAATAGAAGTTAAAATTTGCTCATCCTTGAGGAACACGATTTCAACTTGTTCAATGTTATGGGATTAGTTATAGTTACATAAAGGCTGTAATGTCGTCATTTGTTTGAAATGTTATTATATATCTTATAATGTCACATAACAGCAATGAATAGTGAAAAATACATTAAATAGCAGTCATTGCGTAGTGTAATGGCCCTTTGTATAAATATATAACCATGGGATGAGCCTTTTCTTCCGTGACTTGGTCCTGTAAAAGTAGGTAGTTTTTAAGTCCACAAAGCGATGAAGCATCACTCTGAATCTTCAGTCAGCTTTTCGTGTCAGCTGTGAATTGGTTACCTTCTGGATTCATATTATTTGTGATTATTTGCATTTTCAAATGAGCCAATTGCGTGAGAGGATAGAAAGTATACTAAATGGAACGGAGTGTAAAACAACAGATAAGAACTCAACAGGGAGAAGGACAGACAAAAAAAAGTACTTAAAATTAAGGAATTCATAGAATACCAAACGGGAAGATGGAAGATAATTTGAGGATGTCATCCAGGATCTTGATTTTGCTTAACTTTAATTGGTGGGTAGGAAATTATTTATTGGGAGATGCAAAAGGAATGAAAAACCTTTATTTTGTGTTGCTGTCGCTGTTTCATACTGTGAAGTTATCTTGTTACTAACCTATACTCTTTCTTTCTTAAGGGTCATTGGAGATTTCCCGGTGGAAAAGAAATGCAAGGATATGCTTACATCCTGACTCATCCAGGAACACCAGCAGTGTTCTATGATCACATATTTTCTCACTATCAATCTGAAATTGCAGCTCTCATCTCTCTAAGAAACCGGAACAAAATCCACTGTCGGAGCACTGTAAGTATTGAAACTACATCTTTATACACATATTTTGAGCATCAAGATAATGTTAGAATCTTTCAAAGACTATATATAGTTTATTTTTATCCTTTTTAGCATTTTATAAAAAAAAAAAAAGGAAAAGAAATGGAAAGGTCCATGTAAATAGTCCTCATCCTTGATTCTACTTCTCTACTCCTTGTTACATTAAAAATAATTAGTTGCATATGGCACACATTGTTTGCTCATTAATTTTCTTGGCATCTAATTACACATTGGTCATGATTCCCTCACAAACATATACTCGCATGGAAAAAAGAAAATGAATAAACAGCAAGCAATAAAAAATTGATCTCTTTGCTGGTTTGTTCATTTAAGGTTAAAATTACCAAGGCGGAGAGGGATGTGTACGCGGCCATCATTGATGAGAAAGTGGCGGTGAAAATTGGACCGGGTCATTACGAACCGCCAAGTGGGCCCTACAGTTGGTCTTCAAAAATCGAAGGGAGGAATTACAAGGTCTGGGAAGCATCTTAATATATCCATATTAGTATTGTTGAGTGTGTGATCAAGAAAGTGTGCGCCTGGACAAGTACGCAGAATTATATTTACCGAGTTAAAGAACAGCAGAACAAGAAAGTCTAATAATGTTTGCGCGCAACCAAATGAAGTAAAATCCCCATTCTTGACTTTACACCGAAGTCTAGCTTCTGGAAAGAGGTGTGCGCAGAGTTTACATGCTGGGTGCGCATAGGAACGCCGGGTTTTGAAGTTTCGATTATTCATAGTATTTATTATATATTATTATTTATTATTCGATAAAAAAATAATAGTTAATATATATATTTGAAGTGTGGATATGTATATTAAATGATAAAGGGATAAATATTATATATAAATGTGTTCTATGTCTCAGATATGTATATATTATATTGTAATAAAAAATTTAAATTTTCTATAAATATATTTATATAATAAAAAAATATATTTAGGGATAGATTTAGATGGATTTCGGGTTGAGTTTGATGAAATTTGTATTTTATCCATTATTTATTGGGTAAAGTGAATAAAAAAAAATACTTATGTATTTTCATCTAGTTGAGTTGGGTTAGTATCCATTATTTATTCGGGTTATACTGTCATCCTTCATATATGAACATAAAAATAGTATTTACAGTCGTGTGCTGTATATTCATTTGTATTATGTATTTACAGTCGTGTGCTGTATATTCATTTGTAATAATACATTGGGGGAAATATCCTATTATTGTTGCGACATTGCCATAATGAAGATGCCAAAGGTTATTGCATGTACAAAACTTTAATGTTGCATATTATATGTAAAAATAATGATCGCAAATATTATTATTAGTATTATTATGTGTTGTGATACTTGCAATAATTGCAAGAATTAC
>Ga0325411_1007331_pt1 | contig 12029 bp, 7 predicted proteins | sample PopdelMetagenome_13_FD_206181 | JGI IMG/M metagenome (GOLD analysis project Ga0325411, IMG submission 206181) | Populus deltoides microbial communities from Bellville, Georgia, United States - Xylem-PdIQD-R4 | ecosystem: Host-associated > Plants > Phyllosphere > Stem > Wood/Secondary xylem...
GGGTCATATTCCATTGAAAGCACTTCCCATGCCTTGGAGGCAGTCTCTTATCCATCGCAACAATCGTGCTTTAGCTAATCCTGAAGTTTTCAGTCATATGGTGGCAAAGACAATAAGTTCCAGAAACTTGCAGGTGAAGATTTTTCTTCCAGAAACAAGTCAGTTCTACTAATGAGCGTAGAATACTTGTATACTTCAGGATTTCACGTATGCGAATGCGCATGATAATGCGTTTGGGCAGAGTGTGTTTGGACGGTGAAATGAAAATGGGAAAACCATGATAATAATAATAATAACAACAACAAACCCATAAAAGCATCAGACCGATTTCTCTCAATTTAAACACATTGAGGTTATAAGCTCTTTTGAGTCGTAATTTAATTGAAGCCAAGGCTTCTTATAGGTGAAGAGGATCATTCTTGTGAAGCAGAGGAATGATGACAAACAACTGAGGAAGTAAAGACTTTTTTGCGAGAGATCTGCGTTTGATACTTTTGCTTCAGTATCTGATAGGAGGTGAACCGTGAACCATAACTTGTTGACCATGCAAAAAGAAATCCTAGGGCAAGGGTACCATGGGAGGCAGATAGAAATCCTGGGGCAAAGGTACCATGGGAGGCAGATTTGTTGAGGTGGAATCTCTACCATCTTCAGCTGCTCAGGGCAGTCGAGTACGGAAGCTACAAACCATTCCTGTACACATTAGATTTGTGGATAAACCTGCATGGTGTAAATGATCATACCACGATGCTTCCGCTTTTTTCAGCAAAACTCTATTTGCCTGATCATTGACTTGTTACTTTTTGCATACAAGGGGCTTTGTATGAAGTATGAACGGATAGAAGGGAAATAAAACAGAGCATTTGACAAAGGGCAGCAAAACTATCTTGGTAATAAGAAGCATTTCTCCATTCAATTCCTGTTAGCTACACATCTTTTCTATACACAACCTTCTTTTTTTGCTTGTGAATACTTAATATTAATTCCCATACTGTAAATAATACCTAGAACATCCAAAAAGAAGTATAAGATTAACTCATACCAACCTCCCACTAGATCACAGTGAGCACAAATAAGAACTAGAAGAACAGGAGGAAGAATGGGATGAGCAAGTCTGCTTTTTCTAATCGTTAACACAGCTAAAGAAGTAATTATACTTTGCTTTAGTTCCTTTTGCAATATCATATACTAAGGACCACGTCCTCTATTTAAACACAAACAGGCTGGGGTAAAGACATTAAATCTCTACAATATGCTCTGCCAGGATGAGTGCAAGATTTCCAGGAATACTAATTACATTAAAGCTGTATTAATATTCCAAGATATGCTCTGTTATGAGTCCAGGATTTCCAGAATGCTCCAAGATATGCCTTGTTTTGAATCCAAGATTTGCTCAATCAATTCGTTGAAATTTCCTTGGTTGGTTGAACTATCATTTCGGGTTGGAGTTGTTGCCATCGATACATCTTCATCCTTCAATGTCTCTCCACTACTGTAACATGAATTGTGGGAGTTTTCAGCCTTATCACTTCGATAGTTATGTTCATCCTTATCACTTCTTTGAGTCCCACAATTCATGCCAAGATGCTAGGTTGTGCCAATACCCTCCCTCAAATTGTGCCGGGGTTGGAGGCAAAGTTCGGTTAAAAAATTACTGAGTGCTGCCTTTGATATTGGTTTAATTAAGAGGTCTGCTACTTGCTCTATAGTGGAGATATGTTGAGTGATGAGATGTCTAAGTGCAACTTGTTCGCGCACAAAATGATAATTCAACTTGATGTGTTTGTTGTGAGCATGAAACACTGATTTATTGTCATGTGAAGAGCACTTATGTTATTGCAGTAGAGAGTTGGTGTAGATGCCACTGGAATGTGGAGATCTTTAAGGATAAATAACATCCATGTGAGATCTACTGTTGTATTTGTCATTGCTCGATATTCTGCTTTAGTGCTTGATCGAGAGATCATAGGCTATTTGTTTGCACATCATGAGATGAGATTTTCTCCTAGAAATGTATACATTATCTTATAGTGGATTGTTTTGTGGTGAGACAACCAGCTCAATCGGCATAGGAGAAAGCACAAAGATCAAGTGTTGTATTTGCAGTAAAATACAAACCTAAGTCAATTGTGCCTTTGACATATCTTAAGATTCTCTGAACAATTTTAAATGCATAATTGTGGGGGCATGCATGAAATTTGAAGCATAATTTACATTGAATGGGAGATCTGATCTCATGAGAGTTAGTTACTGTCAAGCTCTAATCAGTCCTATGTAATAACTTCAATCTTCTAGCAAGGCATTGTTTGATGAGGTCTTGGTTTTAGCTTCAAGAGATGTGCTCATAGGCTTGCAGTCGACCATTTTGGCTCTTCCAGGATAGTAAAAGCATAATGAGATTGGAACAACTGTAGACCAGTCGATGTTTGTGATATTTCAATGTCAAGAAAGTGATGAATGTAGCCCCAGTCTTTCATCTTGAATTCTGTGCTAAGAGTTGAATAAAGGATGACACTAGTGTTATGGAGGAACTTGTTAGTAGGATATCATCTACATAAAAAAAGAATTCATGTACCAAGATTAGAGTGAAAAATAAATAGGGAAGGGTCGGCTAGATTAAAAAAAAACATATTTAAAAAGAAAAATATTAAACCGATCAAATCAAGCACGAGGTGCTTGTTTGAGGCGATAAAGAACCTTTTGAAGCTTGCACACATGTTTTGGATATGCAGGATTAGTCATTCCCGGAGATTGTTCCATGTATATATTTTCTGAAATTAAACCATGAAGGAACTCATTTTTTACTTCAAATTAACTCATACCAACCTCCCACTAGATTATAGTGAGCACAATGCGGACCATTTGGCTGTCCAAAAACTCTGTAAGCATGCAAATGCTTTGGAATGACCTTTGCTGTCTGCTCCATTGCCATCATCATAGCCAGAAAAGAAATGTTTAAGAGAATTACTTGAGATTTAAAGCCAATTAGAGGTGCATGTAAACCAAATGAAATAACGAACTGCCGTGTACAGCTTCTGGAGGACAGATGAGATCTTGATCCCCTGCAGTTGCTAACGCTGGAACATTGCTTTTGCCTAGATGATCCTTGTGAAGGAAAGATCCACTACGGTTTTGTAATCAACCTTCTCGAAATGCTGTTGTCATCTGCAATAAAAGCTTTGCAGGTACTGTGCCTGTGGATTATTATGATTGGATTATCTCATACATGATAGGAAGGAAGAGAGATGAGTGGAAATGATAGCCATTATTGATATTCTTGCCAAAGGACTAAAAATAAAGGAGGGGGCCCTATTTATGGAAATTGCTTATTGACTATTAAGTAATACTTTAAAAGTCATGGAAAAACTACTGCCGCCTTTCACTTTCCCATCTTTAATATATTATATTATTATAATTATTATTATATTATATTATATTATATTATATACTAAAAATTAAATGAAACACTAAATTGTTTTTTTTAAATTTTTTTTGTTTGATCCCGGGTTTCACGGGTTAGTCTGATTTAACGAGTTAACCTGAAATTTTTTTTTCTTTTTAATTAATTTTTTTCATTTAGTTTAGTTTGTTAATGTTAAATTTCTTTATATTTAATTATCAGACTTTCATTACACGTATCCTGAACTTGACGGGTTAACTTGGTTTGACGGGTTAACTCGGTTAATTTTAGGTAAACTCGTCAATTGTTTTTTTCTATTTAGTTATCAAACTTTCATGGCGCGAATTCCAGATTTGACGAGTTAACCTGGTTTGAAGGGTTAACCCAATTAATTTAGATTTTTTTTCTTTTTTTATTAGTTTTTTTTCTTCCTATTGGTTTTTCTTCCTTTGTTTTTTTCTTTTTAATTAATCTATTTAATTATCACACTTTTATGATACGACCTTATAGCCAGACCCACATCCAATGCTCTAGGGTCCGGTGTTGCAGCCAAGCTCACTTAAACTTAAGTCATGTAAGTTTAATGTTATTATTAATATTATAAATAGTATTCTTGAGTCAAGTGTTGCAGCTAGACCCAAGGCTTTTAGGTATATCTTTGCAGAAAGACCTAATACTCTTAGATCTTAGCATTTTTTGATATTTTTCATGCAAGAAAAAAAAATTAACCCGTGGTGTATGCCTTTGTTTTTTTTTTTTTTCCTTTTTAAGCCTTTTACTTTGAATAGCACGGTGCAATTCACAGTGAAAAAGCTTATGTCTTTAATTTTTTTTTCTATAGTTTCTTAATATTAAATTTTTTCTGTTTAATTATCAGGCTTTCATGACATGGATCCCAGGTTTGATGGTTTAACCTAGTTGATTCAGATTTTTTTTTCTTTTTCTTCATTAGTTTTTTCTCTTTGCATTTTCCTTTTAAACTTATCTTTTCTAAAAAAATTTAGTTCATTAATATTAAATTTTTTTTTCTATGTAGTCATCACACTTTCATGACACGAATCCCAGGTTTGACGGGTTAACCTGATTTAGCGAGTTAACTCAATTGATTCAGATTTTTTTTTCTTTTTTCTCATTAGTTTTTTTTTCTTTCTGTTGGTTTTTTTCTTTGTTTTTTTATTTTTAATTAATCTATTTAATTATCACACTTTTATGACACCACCTTGCAGCCAGACCTACATCCAATGCTATTGGGTCTGGTATTGCAGCCAAACTCACTTAAACTTGGGTCATGCAAGTTTAATGTTATTATTAATATTATAAATATTACTCTTAGGTCAGATGTTGCAACCAAACCCAAGACTCTTGGGTACAGCTTTGCAGAAAGATCTAACACTTTTTTTATGCAAAATAAATTGACCCGTGGCATCGCGCGGGTCATGTAACTAGTTAAGAACTAAAAAGGGTGGACAATTTTCGGTTTGTGCATATCGAAGATGGGATTTAAAAAAACAAATTAGCATAGTAATTAAAAGAATTTAGCATAATAATAACATTTGATTTTTTTTAAAATAACACACTTAAAAAAAAGCAATATTGTGTTTAAAAAGCATATAAACTTTAGAAATGTCGCATTTTACAAATACGACATATAATTAATTTTTTTGCACAGATACCATTCTCCAGTTCTGTGTTATAGGTATTTATTTACTCACATTTATCCAAAGTTATTAAACCTGGATTGGCCCGGCTTGGAATCCAGTCGACCCGGTGGCTGGATCGATCTGGATAAGGTAAAAGACTAGCAAGAGCAAAAAAAAGGTCAAACCCGGTCGACCTGCCTAGTTGCCCAGGCCCGGCAAAACCTGGTAAAGACCCTTTCTTCAAATGTGTTTTTTTCTCCTAACCAGATACCTCTCTTTTTTCCATATTTTTTGGTTGGTTATTAATTCTTTTCAAAGTTCACTAAATAAATACTAGAAGAATATTTTATTTTTTTAATATGGGATTCGAAGCCTTTTAGTATATATACTCTATGTTCATAAGAAAAAAGTTATGTTTTTTTTATGTGAGATAATTTTTTTTTTTTGGTTTAAATACTTCAACTTAAAACAACAATATAATATATTTTCAATGTTGGATAAAAAATCTTTTGAAATAATCTTTTAAATTTTATTATTTATAATATATAATTTATATTTATATTTATTATTATTTTTATTTTTTCATATAAGTATTAAAACTTCAAATAATTTTTTTTAAAATTTTTATAGGGACTATTGGTAGTAGTTCAAGTCCCTACCAATGAACATTCCTCCTTAAGCTAGTAGAGGACCAAAATATGTTATTTCATCCATTTTTTTGTATTATTAATTCATATATATTTTTTTAAAATTTATGTGCTAATTGCCGCATTATTAATAAATTTTTAAAAATTACTATTACTATGAAAAAAAACCACGTTGGCATACGTGGCGCTTGGGTTCCCTCTAAGGCTGGACAACCCAAACACCACGTGGCATTTGGGCCGCTTCCTCTTGGCTGCAATCCAAGCGCCAGGTGGCGCTTTGGTTTGGGCACTCACATGCATGGCCCAAGGCTAGCCTTGGGCCTGGCAGGGTAGGGCAGGTCCTAAAATAGAATTGGGTCCTGGTCGCGGCAGACCAAGCGCCACGCGACGCTTGAGCACCACCATCCTAAGCCCTCAGCACAACACCACCTAGCGCTTGGTTTGCTTCCTCTTGGGTGCAGCTCAAGCGCTACATGGCGCTTGGGCTGCTTCCTCTTGGCTGTAGTCCAAGCGCTAGGTGGCGGTTTGACTTGGGCATTCACAAGCATGGCCCAAAGCTAGCCTTGGGTCTGATAGGGCAAGACCCAAAATAGAATTGGGTCTTGGCCGCGGGCATACAAAACGCCACATGGCGCTTGAGTAGCACCACCCCAAGCCATCAGCACACCACCACCTGATGCTTGGTTTGCTTCCTCTTGGGTGCAGCTTGTGCTAGGTTGGGCATGGCCCAAAATACCCTTGGGTCCTAGCCGCAACAGGACCTAGATATGCTTAGGACCTAGCTTGGTAGGACTTAAATAGGCTTGGTCCTGCTCCCAATATTTTTTGGAAGTTAAAGGTGAGCCCGCGGCGTTGCGCAGGCCACCTAACTAGTATTAACTATAACTAAAAAGATCTAGCGGGAGTTATTATGGACTATGAGTGCTTTTACTGTGAATTGCACTATTTGACATTGTAGCATTGCAAACTGTGAGTGATTTCACTATGGACTACATTGTTTGGTGGGGCATGATAAGGCTGCAGATCCGCTCCCCTGTATTAATATTAAAAGTATTATTATTTGTCTTATAAATAATATTATTTTAATTATAATTAATATTAAAAATACTATTATTTGTATTATCAATATTATTATTTTGAGTATAATTAATATTACTAATATAATAATTAATAAATTTGAAAAAAATATTATTAATATTGAAAAATAATAATAGATTTGATTTGAAGGGTACAATTAAGAATAATAATAATAATAATAACAACAACAACAACAAATGTTTTTGTTGTTGTTGTTGTTATTATTATTATTATTATTATTTATTCTCATCATTAGTAAATTGAAAAAAATATATTATTACCATCAAAGAAATACCATATATTAAAAAAAAATTTAAAAAATATAAGAACTTGGACAGAGAAGTTAAATATTATTATTAATGTTATAAATATTATTAAATTTACAATAAATATTATTATTATAAAGAATAAAAAATGATTATGAGGGGAAAATAAAGAAGCATGAGAGCTTTTATGCAAGAAAGAGTGTTATAAATAATGTTTTTTATACTAACAAGCCTATACAAAATAGTGTTGATGATTCTTTGTTAAAGGATTATGCAGACACATTGCCTATATGATATTTTTATTGTTCGAGGATAAATCCTTTTGAGAAGATGAGGAATGATGAAAATCAACAACTATTATCAAATGATCCATTAGAAGTATCAATTGAGTCTATTACAAGTTCTAAAACTAAAAGAGAAACTTAAAAGGTTAAATCAAGATGTGTGGGTTAAAGAGTCCCAAACCTATCAAACTAAACTTTTGTGTACTTTTTGGGTCACTTCTAGAGTTACAGGTGACAATTTTCTTTAATTTTAGTTGGGCTGAAAGCTAGACATCATAAACTTTACATCAATAGATTATAAACATAATAACTCATCCACACATGAGAGAATAAAATGTTTGAAGTCATACTTGAAATCTACCAGCAAATAAAGAAAGTAAAAAAAGAACCATTTACCATATGATTTGTGTATTATTACAAGAAAAGGATTTAATGATATGTGGAATCTCTATTTTGCAAGGATTCTTTACTTCATAAGAAGATAAATTAAGAAACAATATTTATTTTGGAAGGACTCCTTGTGCAACCACAATCTTTCTTCTCGAGGAAAGATTTCAGCAACTTTAGCATTATTAAAAGTTCTACTTTTGAAAAACAATAAGAGTCAATAGCTTGAGAATTTTGCTTTCAAGAAATACTTAATTTTCAAAGGTACCAAGTTGGTAGCTTGTAGATTGGACAAGAAGGAGTAATTTTGAACTTATTTTTTTTTTTATAGTGTATGGTTTTATGCTAACAAGCATAACTTTTAATATGATATTTGGATCATGCTAACAGTTTTCTATAAAATTCTAAAGGCTGATTTTTTTATAGGGCTAAAATTTCATAGCAATCAAATTTTAAGGAGGCTTTGCAATAAAGCCTAAGAAGATACTATGTGGGAATTGCATTATCTTTCTTGTTGGTTCAGAAATCTTTTTCTTATTTTATTAGAATTCTTTTATTGTTGTTCTAGCTTTTTTATGATTTTTTAAATAATATGAATAGGGTTACATATTTCGTATTTGGTTTTGTTTTTTTTGAGACTTGCATTATTATTTTTCTGAACTTATCAAAACTTAGTTGTTTTTGTAGTATTATACTTCAACTTATTGATTTGTTATAATCAAAGAATTATAATTTTTCTTGGTAGTAGTTCAAGTCCCTACCAACGAACATTCCTCCTCGAGCCAGCAGAGGACCAAAATATGTTATTTCATCCATTTTTTTTCATGTATTATTATTTCATATATTTTTTTAAAATTTATGTTCTGCAGATATTTATCAGTACATCTCAGAGAATGACACGTGGTATAGACAAAAAGGCCAGGTAGTTCAAGTGAAAAAAAAGGATCAATGGAACACAAGAAAGATTACTCTCAATCTTTTGCTGCTGCAAAAGCCAATATGTTTCCTTCGAATTCACTTCATTTCCCGGCCCCCACCTCCCTCTTCTGCTCGTCTTCGGAACTTCAGAGTTCGTCTTTGAAAGGTTATGTATAACTACTCTCTTATTCTCATAAATGCCAATTAATGTTGGTTGTTGGCGTTTGGGCTGCTTTCTCTTCTTGGACACTCCCAGACTGTCTGGCCGAAGCTAGAACCCAAAAAAGAATTAGGATTCAAAATAGAATTACATCCTCAACGCGGTCAAACCAAGCACTACGAAATGCTTAGGTTGTCTTTTTTTTTTAGTATAATTAGGAGTATTGGTATTAAAAATATTATTACTAGTTTTTTTATTATATATTTTTTTTAGTATAATTAATTTTTAGAGTATTAATAGTGAAAATATTATTGTTTGTTTAGTTGATATTTTTTTTGTATAATTAATATTAGAAGAATTATATATTTTTTCTTAACATAAAAAAATATTATTATTTTTTTAGTCTAATTAATAGTGTTGATCTCAAAACTATTATTATTTGTTCTCTTAATATTATTTTTTAGTATAATTAATATTACTAATCTCTAAAATATTATTATATTTGGTGTTATAAATAATATGATTTTTATAATAATTCATATTATTACTACTAAAAATATTATTATTTGTATTATAAAATTTTTAGTATTTTTCATTACAATTTATAAGAGCATTATTAATAATTTTTTAAAAACTGCTATTACTATGAAAAAAACCACGTTGGCGTACGTGGCGCTTGGGTTCCCTTTAAGGCTGGACAACCCAAGCACCAAGTGGCTGCTTCCTCTTGGCTGCAATCCAAGCGCGCCAGGTGGTGCTTTGGTTTGGGCACTCACAGGCATGGCCCAAGGCTAGCCTTGGGCCTGGCAGGGTAGGGCAGGTCCTAAAATAGAATTGGATCCTGGCCATGGCAGATCAAATGCCACATGGCGATTGGATAACATCACCCCAAGCCCTCAGCACAACACCACCTAGCGTTTGGTCTGTTTCCTCTTGGGTGCAGCTCAAGCGCTATATGGCACTTGAGCTGCTTCCTCTTGGCTGCAGTCCAAGCGCCAGGTGGCGGTTTGACTTGGGCACTCATAAGCATGGCCCAAAGCTAGCCTTGGGCCTGATAGGGCAAGACCCAAAATAGAATTGGGTCCTGGCAGCGGGCATCCCAAGAGCCACATGGTGCTTAAGTAGCACTACCCCAATCCATTAGCACAGCGCCACCTGAAGCTTGGTTTGCTTCCTCTTGGGTGCAGCTTGGGCTAGGTTGGGCATGACCCAAAATACCCTTGGGTCCTGGTCGCACCAGGACCCAAATATGCTTAGGACCTAGCTTGGTAGGACCTAAATAGGCTTGGGTTCTGCTCCCAATATTTTCTGGAAGTTAAAGGTGAGCCAGCGGCGTAGCACGAGCCACCTAACTAGTATTAACTATAACTAAAAAGATCTTGCGGGAGTTATTATGGATTGTGAGTGCTTTTACTGTGGATTGTACTATTTGACATTGTAGCGTTGCAAACTGTGAGTGATTTCACTATGGATTACATTGTTTGGTGGGGCATGATAAGACTGCAGGCTCGCTCCCCTGTATTAATATTAAAAGTATTAATATTAAAATTATTATTATTTGTCTTATAAATAATATTATTTTAATTATAATTAATATTAAAAATACTATTATTTGTATTATCAATATTATTATTTTGAGTATAATTAATATTACTAATATAATAATTAATAAATTTGAAAAAAATATTATTAATATTGAAAAATAATAATAGATTTGATTTGAAGGGTACAATTAAGAATAATAATAATAATAATAACAACAACAACAACAAATGTTTTTGTTGTTGTTGTTGTTATTATTATTATTATTATTATTTATTCTCATCATTAGTAAATTGAAAAAAATATATTATTACCATCAAAGAAATACCATATATTAAAAAAAAATTTAAAAAATATAAGAACTTGGACAGAGAAGTTAAATATTATTATTAATGTTATAAATATTATTAAATTTACAATAAATATTATTATTATAAAGAATAAAAAATGATTATGAGGGGAAAATAAAGAAGCATGAGAGCTTTTATGCAAGAAAGAGTGTTATAAATAATGTTTTTTATACTAACAAGCCTATACAAAATAGTGTTGATGATTCTTTGTTAAAGGATTATGCAGACACATTGCCTATATGATATTTTTATTGTTCGAGGATAAATTCTTTTGAGAAGATGAGGAATAATGAAAATCAACAACTATTATCAAATGATCCATTAGAAGTATCAATTGAGTTTATTACAAGTTCTAAAACTAAAAGAGAAACTTAAAAGGTTAAATAAAGATGCGTGGGTTAAAGAGTCCCAAACCTATCAAACTAAACTTTTGTGTACTTTTTGGGTCACATCTAGAGTTATAGGTGACAGTTTTTTTTAATTTTAGTTGGGCTGAAAGCTAGACATCATAAGCTTTACATCAATAGATTATAAGCATAATAACTCATCCACACATGAGAGAATAAAATGTTTGAAGTCATACTTGAAATCTACCAGCAAATAAAGAAAGTAAAAAAAAACCATTTACCATATGATTTGTGTATTATTACAAGAAAAGGATTTAATGATATGTGGAATCCCTATTTTGCAAGGATTCTTTACTTCATAAGAAGATAAATTAGGAAGCAATTTTTATTTTGGAAGGACTACTTGTGCAACCACAATCTTTCTTCTCGAGGAAAGATTTCAGCAATTTTAGCAATATTAAAAGTTCTATTTTTGAAAAACAATAAGGGTCAATAGCTTGAGAATTTTGCTTTCAAGAAATACTTAATTTTCAAAGGTACCAAGTTGGTAGCTTGTAGATTGGATAAGAAGGAGTAATTTTGAACTTATTTTTTTTTTATAGTGTATGGTTTTATGCTAACAAACATAATTTTTAATATGATATTTGGATCATGCTAACAGTTTTCTATAAAATTCTAAAGGCTAATTTTTTTATAGGGCTAAAATTTCATAGCAATCAGATTTTAAAGAGGCTTTGCAATAAAGCCTAAGAAGATACTACGTGGGAATTGCATTACCTTTCTTGTTGGTTTAAAAATCTTTTTCTTATTTTATTAGAATTCTTTTATTGTTTTTCTAGCTTTTTTATGAATTTTTAAATAGTATGAATAGGGTTACATATTTCGTATTTGGTTTTTTTTTTTGAGACTTGGATTATTACTTTTCTGAAATTATCAAAAATTAGTTGTTTTTGTATTAGTATTATACTTCAACTTATTGATTTGTTATAATCAAAGAATTATAATTTTGGT
>Ga0325411_1007336_pt1 | contig 12019 bp, 4 predicted proteins | sample PopdelMetagenome_13_FD_206181 | JGI IMG/M metagenome (GOLD analysis project Ga0325411, IMG submission 206181) | Populus deltoides microbial communities from Bellville, Georgia, United States - Xylem-PdIQD-R4 | ecosystem: Host-associated > Plants > Phyllosphere > Stem > Wood/Secondary xylem...
CTTTGTGGAAGTACTTGTATATGTTATGTTTCACACCCCCCCCCCCCCCTTGTTTTTTGAGATCTTGAATTTCTTGTGTTCATGGGTTTTCTAAATTTGACGGCTGTCATTCCTGCAAAAACTCGACATCTTTCATTATGCAGGCTTCTTTTTTTGATGGCTTGCCTGTCCCGCACCTGTAGAGTGAAGACATGTTTTGTTAAAAAAAGCATAAATAATCATCACTTGACCATGGCTTCCCGTCGATATTGTGGATGGTTGAGTTGGACTGATCGCCCAGATGGACTTTGAAGCTACCATTTGGTTGGTCCTTAACAAGATTCGATAAATAAGGGAGATTTACTTCAGTGATTATTTTGGCGCTGCAGTTTTCATGTTGAAAAGCAAAACAGTATCAATATATATATTTTTTTTGTGTACTTGATGACAGTAATTATCATCAGTAATTGTTATATTTGTGTTGTATTCCGAGTCTTTTATACACAAAAAATTTTGAATGTCCGTTAGGCATTTATTTATTCAGAGAGATGTTTTATGTTTGCTTAACGAACTGCAGTAGCATCTTCTCTGGAGCCTTGGAATAATGTTATGTTTTCGTTATTGGAAGGCAATGCTTTTTACTGTTAGTCTGATGATTGTCTTTTTATTGATATATTTAACAAATGCGATTTACACTTTCTGAAAGAGGCTGGTGAATGTACTAGCAACAGGAGTTGATTCAGGTTTTGAGAAGCCTATCAAGCTGTAAAGTTTATTTCCTGCCGAAAATCTTGTTCATTGCCGCTCCTTGCCGGGGGGTAAATAAATAAATTTTCTTTTGATTTACAAAGCAAACGAGGAGCATGCACGTGGACTGGTAAATTCTCTTCCTGTCTAACGTTTTTAGCTGTAGCAGACGAGAAAAAAAATTTTGTATACTAGTGTGAGAATAAAAGGAAAAATATATTTAAGTGTGGCTGCTGGGATTCGAGCCCAGGTCTCCACGGCCACAACGTGGAATTCTTACCACTAAACTACAGCCACTAGATAACGACTTCCTCTCAGAATTAGCTATTAGTATAATATTAATTCTGTTTTTCTTTTCCTGAGTGTCCGCCGAGCTATTTCAAATTGCAAAAAACACTGCCGGACTCTTGACACGCAACTATTCTCTGCCATACATATTGCCTGAAACGAGCAAGATCAAGATCCACCATTGTCCTGTCCCGTTGCCATCCCTCGCAACCAGCATGATCATATGATTTATTTCTGCTGTCATCTTAGTACCATGCAAGGTTGTCCCAACTGAAGCTATCTGTTTCCCCTTGTGGGATTTACTCGATGGTTAAGACGTTCTTTCTTTATATGTAATATATATGTCTATTGATATACAAGAGGTAATAAGTAGATGCTTTTTTGGCAGGTTCACAAGGTGCAGGGCTGTTTTGAAGAAACATAATGAGAGAAAAGCAATGAGAATATATAGTGTTTAAATTTTATGTTTTATTCAAGAGCACTGACCATCGTCTTTCACCAGCTGGTTTTCATTGTAGATAACTTAGGCATATTTTTGTTAATTACTGTTTCAATCAGTAAAATATTCAGTCACAGGAATTATCTGCTTTTAATATATTTTCAGGATTGTTTATGCACCTGAGATTATCTGTTTTGATTGAAAACATGCGCATGATGGGCGTTATTTAATATTTCATATCACTTTATCTGCCTATGGATTCTCATAGCTTTCCATTCTTGGATTGTAGATTGAAATTGATACGATTTTGTCAATCTATTTCTTGATTTTTGTTTTCTTTTAGCAACGTTGGAGTTCGTAGCTGTTTGTTTTTTATTTTTTAAAGTATTTTCAAAAAAAATTAAAATTTTATTTTTTTATTTTAAATTAATATTTTTTTATTTTATATCATTTTGATTTGTTAATGTCAAAAATAATTTTAAAAAAATAAAAAACTTTATTTTTATACATTTTTAAATAAAAAACAACTATTATTATATTTATAAACACCTCAACTCATCTTTATTTTTATATTAATATTTATAAAAAATTTAGGAGGATGAAAAGTTTAAGTTTAACTATTTTTAACTTTAAAATTTAAATTTTATTAATTTTATAAACGCATAATAATAATAATAATATTATTATTATTATTTTTAGAATCCGGGCCGTCACTAGCCCTGCCATTATAATTAAGTTTTATAATAGCAAATAAATGAAATAATCAATCTTAAATATGGTATTTGAAAGTTTAATAATAATTATTTTTTAAAATATTTTTTATTTTAAAATATATTTTTTAATATTATCACATCAAAATAATCTGAAAATATTAAAAATATTAATTTAAAGTAAAAAAATTCAATTATTTTTTAAAAAAGCTTCCAAAACGCAATGTTAAACACTGCTTAAAGAGTTTAGACTATTTGTTTTTGTGTTTTAAAAATATTTTTGAAAAAAATTATTTTTTATTTTTTTATTTTAAATTAATATTTTTTTAATATGTTAATATTAAAAATAATATTTTAAAAATATAAAAATATCTTTTTAATAAAAAAAAACAATTCCAAACACACTGTTAAGCTTAACAGTAAAGATTTTCTTCGGGGGTGGGACCAGCGCTAGGATTTGGAAGTAAGCTACAGCCGAGCTATCTTGAATTTTCTTTTAAGAAAAAAAACAGTAAATGCCATCATTTTGATTTTTGACCCATATTCGAACTGAAAGTATATGATATCAGCAGCCTACCTTGCAATCAATCCACTCAACGGTATGAAGAGAGGAATTATCCACAACAACTTGAAGTCACCATTACTTCATCACTGAATATGAAATAACAATAATGAATTTTGCGTAAAAGTCTTCTCATTCCCGTAACAAAAGTTACTGGAGCATGAGCACTGTTTATCTTTCAGTAACAAAAAATGAGCTCACCTAATCACAGTGGAAAGAAAGAAAAACCCAATCATCATTACGCCCCTACTACTCCATTTGTCCACTCCTCCTCCTCCTCCTCATCTGCTCTCTCTGTTGACCGTGTGAGTTATCATGAAATCATATCTACTGCTTCTCTTCACAATCTGTACGTTTCTGCTGTACTCATCAGCTGAATTGGATGACAATCTCACCTATGTGTGGCCTTTGCCGGCGAAATTCAGTTCTGGAAATAACACTCTCTCCGTTGACCCGGAACTGTCGCTAGTTCTTGGTGGCAAAGGAGGGGATTCGAGTATTATTAAAGATGGGTTTGGCAGATATAAAAAGATTATATTCAAGCATAGTAGTAAGAGTTACTCTGTTAATAAAAGACTGGTTTTTGATATTGGGGTTTTGAAGATTGTTGTTCTTTCTGATAATGAGGAGGTAAGTTTTGAGACTTTTTGATGTCTGGGACTGTTTGGGAAATGGGTTTTGGGTATCTGAAAGATCGAGTGATAAAACTGAGTTTTTCTCTCTTTTTTATGATGATGATGATCATCATGGGGACTGATTGATAATCTGGGTTTTTTTTTGTTGTTTTGGGGTTGTTGCAGCTTCAACTTGGAGTGGACGAGAGTTATTTGTTGCTTGTGGAAAAGAGAAATGGGCAGTCTATTATCGGGGAAGCGTATATTGAGGTAAAGTTTCAATTTTGAGATTTCAGAGAAGTTGTTTTTGTGAGTCGTTGGAGATCCAGATGAATTCTTCGATTGTTTCCTGAAGAATAGGACACTTTTTTGTTTTACTGTAGTTTGGTAGAATGTAATGAAAAGAAAGGAGATGACTTTTTTCTACCAAATGTAGTGTACATGTGGTATGGGGATTAATTCTCAAGTCCAGCTACTTTATTACTAAATGTAAATTTACTAATGTACGATCATATTTTCTGGATGGTTATGTCTTTGTTCTAGTGATGTTGATATTCTTGTTATTGTTGTTGCAGGCAAATACTGTGTATGGTGCATTGCGAGGGCTGGAGGTATGTGTGATTACTTTGTTCTAGTGATTCGTTAAATCTAAATTATTGAATTCAAATTGAAGGAACATGATTTAGTGCATGATAAAAAATGATAACAACTTAATTTCTTACTGTTTTGTTTTTTTCATCTAATCCAAATCATTGAATTCAAAACCAATGGTTAGTTTTGGAACATGAGAGCATCCAAATTTAAGCAGGTAGAGATTAGCTACATTTTTTACTTCAATTCATCCACACTCTGAGTAAATGCATGGTCATTAAGAATAAACACCACAAATAGGTCAAATTCTCTGTTTACTTTTACTCTCATGTTGTGCTCACCTTGACCTCTGAAAACCTGTTTGCCATTACTAAAAAAATCCGGCGTTGAATTTTTGCCATCACGAGTTCATCTTTATTGAATGGCTACCTGTGATAGTCTATGAAGCTGCATGCTTGTGATTTCATTGAGTGTAAACATTGATCTAACTGCTAGAAAAGAATGATGAGTGTATGAGTGGTTGGAGTTGTGTATGATAACCATCCCTTTCATTTTCTTTGCTGTGATCTTTCAGACGTTCAGCCAACTTTGTGCATTTGATTATGAAACTAAAGCAGTGCAAATATACAGAGCCCCATGGTACATTCTAGACAAACCGAGATTTGCATACCGTGGGCTTTTGCTTGGTGAGACACATTTCTTTTGTTGAGGGAGATAGCAATTTGCAAACTCTTTACCTAAAATAATTTTTTTATTAAAATGTTTCTTAGTTCCCTTCTTAAATACACTCTTGCAGACACGTCAAGGCACTACCTACCAGTTGGTGTCATTAAGCAGATAATCGAATCAATGTCATATGCTAAACTTGTAAGTAATGTTGTTGTTTGAGAGCTTTGTATTCCACAACTGGAATTCATTCAGGCACGCACTTCTACATTACCATTCTTTTCTCCTTTTATTTTTTTGTCATTATCTGATATTGGATATTACAATCAGTAGAATGTCCTCCATTGGCACATTATAGATGAGGAGTCATTTCCTTTAGAAGTACCTTCCTATCCAAATTTATGGAAAGGTTCATATACAAAATGGGAACGATACACAGTTGAAGATGCATATGAAATTGTGGAGTAAGATTCCTTTGCTCATTCAATAACTTTCTTATTTAAGTAAGTTTCATATAGCTTATATAAATGGTGAGGGACTCAACTTTAATGGAATCCATAGAATGAATGGTTTAAGCAAACTAGACTTTTATGACTTGAAAATTTTGGTTTTGAACAAAATAATGCATATTTGTCTTTTTTTCTTTCCTAGAAAAAGAAATTCCCCAGCCTATGTCAAGGTCTTTATCATGTCTATTGAATGTTATGCTTCCTCAATCTGCCTGGACTAACATGTAATTCCTTTTTTTCTTTGTTTGTGTTTCCATGGAATAACATGAAGCTTTGCCAAAATGAGAGGTGAGTCTCATCATTTTATCTATTGAAACTTTAGAGAGAAAATTTTTAGATCACGTTTCAAAATGAGCAATTTTTTTTTCTTTTGTGATTGAATGTAATTACCAGGAAGCGTGACACTGTGAGTTTGATGGGAAAAACAAAGCACAATTATTTCCTCACTAGGCCGATTCAGAATTTTTAGCTGTAGCTTCTTTTGTGTATGCTTTTCTTACTATCTATGCATGGTTTATGGCAGGTATCAATGTCATGGCTGAAATAGATGTTCCTGGGCATGCAGAATCATGGTAAGACAGTTCTTATCAAATTTTGTTTTTGACTTTCTCCTTGTAAGAAATTTTCTTGGTTTAGCTCAGATTTGGCAAACATTTCTTAATCATATTTAATATGAGGGATGTGATTCTTTCATCACACCAATCTTTAATATAGTGATGTGTTTTTTTCTTATCCCTTGTAAAAGGAGAATGAAGGAAATGCTTAAGCTTTCAATTTCCCTTAGAATTTAATTGACTGGTTGTATTTTCTTGCTCTATCAAGTTCTCCATTTTAAAACTCTAAACTTGTGGTCTTTTTTTTAGGGGAACTGGATATCCTGACCTTTGGCCTTCCCCTTCCTGTAGAGAGCCACTTGATGTTTCAAAAAAATTTACTTTTGACGTGATCTCTGGCATCATGACAGGTTAAGCTCCTTTTATTCCTTTCTTTGCTAGTCGTCAAGTTCACTTTTTGCATCCCTGCAATTTTTTAAGTTTACACCTTTTTTATTTGAGGAACACAGTCAGGACATGGATATCTATGCTTGAAGATTCTGTATAAAGCAAATTAACTGGGTTTTAGCTCAGTTATATTTTCAGCAATCCAGTTCATGGCAGTTATAGTAATCTCTGTTGGATTTTCTTGGCTTTGAGCTGAACCAGTAAAATGTTTTATGTTAGTTGAAAATGAAATTAGTTAATCGTTTTGAGTATGCATTCCTTCTCTTTTAATTGTTGACCCATGCTTCTTCTTTTTTACAGACCTGAGAAAAATTTTCCCCTTTGGGCTCTTTCACTTGGGTGGTGATGAGGTTAACACAGGTCAGTACAAGTGGTTTTCTTATTGAAAGCCAAGATTTTGCAACCATTTAAATGATTAAAAAAACTAGCTCTCGCGCAAAAAGCTTTCATAACTAGAGCAACAGGGCTTTCAGTTTTCAAGAGGTGTTTGCTGCTGCCTCACCAGCAAGCAGATTACACAGCCTTTTCTGACTTTCTGATGTGTCATTTTAGGTCGCATAGTTTTATGGAATTCTAATAGAAACAAGGTGGTTGTTGTATGTGACTGATCTGGTCATGCTTAGGCACTTGATACTGAAGTGGACAAAAGAAAGATACAGAGGGAGGGGAAAGAAGAGGAATTGAAACTTAAATCGAACAAAAAACTCTAAAGTCCATTAGATATTATTCATATGCTATCCCTATGAAGTGACTAAATTGACATCAGATAATAATCTTGATATAGAAACCTGTCCTGTGACATTCAAATGAAAACTTGCAATCTCAAATGTCATTGGAAATCGCATAATAACTGATATGTCTGAAACTCTCATTTTTCATTTTTAGTGTTAGTTCTCCTACTTTGATAAAGAAGCAGCCATTAACTTGACTGGCCAGAGCTTGAGAGAGTTGTGCACAAGATATTATTCAGCTCATTACCAATAAGCTTCAATTTCAAAAACCCATTTATTACTGATGTAAATCGCTTATATTTGCTTTAGAAATATGCCAAATTTGGCTTCTAACTGCTCACACTGTGTGCATGTCTCAATTTTCATGCTTATGGTGTTTGGTGAATGCTAAATGGTTCAATATCTGACAGATTGCTGGAACTCTACATCGCATGTGAAACAATGGTACATTCTTGAACTCATTTGTGTTATGATCTTCTCACTTTTTATGTGACTATGTATAGTTCCAAACTAACCTGCTAAACTGAGCATGTAAATATCTTGCTAGAGTATAGCTTGAAGAACATGGATGGAAAACCTTCAGAATTTACCTTCTCATGCGAACTTTTTAGTTAAATTTCTGCTGCGAGCACATATTACTTCATTTATCTCTGGTGTAGGAAGTTTGTAGGCAAAAATATTTTTACTTTCCATTTTTGCAGTCTGATGTCTCTCCAGCATTTTGCCTACAGCTTATACTTTAGGGGAGTGTCATACAGTCTCTGTGGCTCATTGTCGTTAGAAATAAATGGAAAGTACAAAAATTTAACCAAACAAGATGATGGGAGTTGTAAACGATCAGTTGAAGTCCAATACAGTGAGTCCTAGACATTCTCTACTTGTTAGTTCTCTACTGTACACGAAAAGTTTCTCATATAAGGCAAAAACGCTTGTTCTGGAAGTTGGTTTGTTTTCATGTTGCATCATGCCTGACAGGCCTTTATAGCATATTTGTTTCCAAAGTCTGGGGTTTCTTTCTTTCTTTCTTTCTTTTCAGTGTTCGATATCCATCTATTCCAGAAACTTGAAGTCGCAGGGTCTCCAGCTTAACTGATTTACATGAAAGATGAAAATAATAAACAAAGTGATTGGTTCTGCTCAGCATTTTAAATATTTTATGTTTAATTGTATCCTATAAATGTGCTTTGATGCGTACTTAGTTTCTGGGTGATCTTAATAGATCATGATTGTCATGTTTACATATTGGAATCACCCAAGTGCCAAGTATTGAGGCAGGGGACCTGTCAGTAATTTTTCATATAGGTATATAATATGGTTGTTCCTCCATTTATCTGTTATCTGATTGAATGTTTCCTGCCCTTAATTAAGTGTGAAACTTATTTGGCTTCTAAGTTATATATTTATTCAAATGTTCATCAATCCAACTGTAGGCTTCTTGATCACAACATGACAACCAAGGAAGCATATCAATATTTTGTATTGAGAGCTCAAGAAATAGCAATTTCAAAAGGTTGGACCCCAGTCAACTGGTATGTTTGTATCTGCATCATATTAAATTATTCCAACACTTCAAAATCGATTTTGCTCTTGGATTTTTCCTGTCTTCAGACGTATCGTGACAAGATGACCTGTTGAAATAGACTTCCTATCCATTTTGTTTGTTCCTCAAATTAGAGATTTTTAGCTCTATAAACATTTGACAGATCTTTATTTTATTATCACAGGGAAGAAACATTCAATACATTTGCATCAAACCTTAATCCAAAGACTATAGTGCATAACTGGTGCGTTTCTGTTCCCACATACTTCCATTTTAGTATCATTCCAGGATAACAATATCGATCTTTCAATAATGAACTTTTCTTTCTGCTGCTGCAGGTTGGGTGGTGGGGTTTGTGCAAAGGCTGTTGCAAAAGGTTTCAGATGCATTTTCAGCAATCAGGGATTTTGGTATCTGGACCATCTAGATGTCCCTTGGTATGAAGTTTACAAAGCTGAGCCACTTGAAGGAATAAATGATACTTCTATGCAAGAGCTAGTGCTTGGAGGAGAAGTTTGCATGTGGTCCGAGACAGCTGATACCTCAGTTGTTCAGCAAACAATATGGCCTCGGGCAGCAGCAGCAGCAGGTATGCCTATAGTCAAATACATCATCATTAAGAGTGGTTGCAAAAAAATGAAGTTAATTTTGGAGTTTTTCAACATATTTTCACGAGCTTCTAATTAAGATGCAGACAATTCAGCCTGCATTTAAAATTTACAGTAGATGTCCTCTTGTCGATGTGAAAAATGGGAGGTGCTTATTTGTCAACTGAAAAGCCTTTTCCCCACCCTTAAGAGCACACTAATGGATGGCTACTTCAGAGTTTTAATAAATTAGTGATATTTCAGAGATCATTTAAAGATTCTGGACAATTGAATCACTTCATTGTGGCTATATGCAGTTTTTGACATGAGTTAATGGTTTGAAAACAAGCCTCAGTTTGTTGCTTGTACAGGATCAGTATTTTTGTAGGATGATCTGTAATGACATTTGTGTCCGAGAGAAACAACTTGGTTTTGCATGGATTTGAATTATAATTTTGCAGAAATATATCTTGTATTCGTGTTTTGTGCTCATACACGGTGTTGTTGTCCATTTTATCTTATCTATAGAGCGCTTGTGGAGCAACAGAGAGACCATATCCTCAGGAAATATTACCTTAACTGCATTACCTCGCTTGCATTACTTCAGATGCCTATTGAATAGACGTGGAGTTCAGGCCGCTCCTGTCACAAACTACTATGCGAGACAACCTCCAAGTGGTCCAGGGTCATGCTATGAGCAATAATTATATTCTTCTCAGATTAGGTAATTTCACATGTCTTGAAGCTGCATTTCCGAGTTTTTGTACATAAACACAATCATTTCAGCTGTCTGGTTTCTTCTAGTGTTTGCATAATAAGTTACAGGGGTTAATTTGATGCGGTATGTTGATGGGTTGCATGAAAAAGTTAAAATCATTTAAGTTTGTGAGATGAAACGAATGTCATGTTCAGGCCATCATACTGTGGCCATGTTGTTGTAGTTTAGCATTTGGATTTATGAATTTGATCTAGTTCCTGCAGTTTTTATACATTCCATTTGTTCCTGAGCATGTCTGTCTGAAGCGAATAAGCTTCCTCAGACCTCTATTCATATTCATCTTCAATGATTATGGATTTTCCTGCAAATATTGCCTAGAATGTGGTTGGCGTTTTACAGGGATAGCCCATCCCCTCTGCAAGCATTGTGGGTCGTTGTCATTTGCAATTGATTTCTTGCGTAGTCTTGGAGCAAGTTTTTCATATGAAAGGAATTTTTTTCCCCTTCGATTCCCACTGATACTCGCAGAAATTTCAACTGAAACTAGGTTTGAGCTACTGCAAGTTTCCTCGCCCTCGTCAGTGAAAAATAAAAATGAAGAGAAACTTTGAAAAGAAGATATCATGGTCAATCGAATTCTCAGCTAACTTGTCAAATGCTCCATGAAAATAGAAAGATTCGCAACAGCTCTTCTTACAAAAATGAACGATCTCTATCATTCAATTTGTCATTAATTCTTAGTTTGATTTCCACCCACTGGCATCAAATTCCTGCTTACATTTTGTTGACCAAGGCTCTAAAACTGTGAGGTTCTGAAGTAAAAATCCAAGTTTATGGATCTCCTCCTAGATTAGAAATCAAAGCACAGGGCTTTGAGAACAACTTGATTCAGCTAAACCACAAGTGATGGACATGAAGTATCACTATTTGCCTAAACCGAACCACACGTCTCTAGCTTTCATCCTTGTCCATGTTCAACAGCCATCTTCCCTGCTGCGCGGGGAAATGATTGAACTTCCAAAGTTGCTTGCATGATCTTGAAACAAGACTACCGGGTCCTACCATTTTGTTAAATGATGATTTCAGGAGAAACCCCACAAGCGAGATATTTTTCTCCTCTGATGTGTGACCCACGAGTCTCTTCTTTCCACATATTTTACCAGGTGTTGTTTTCACGTAACAGTGGAAAAATATGCTCATGAGTAGGTAAAGCTGATCTCATTTACCAAATTTTCCTTTTTTTCATGCGTGTTTGGTTTCCTTTTATTCCCAATTCTCCACCGAGGCCTTGCACTCCTCTTCTGATTGGCCCTTTGTGAGCTGGTTCTTATTCGATTATCTGGCTCCAAGATTTGAGTACTTTTCTAGTCAAGAATTCTGAGAGTGCTGCCTTTTTAAAGTAGTTTTACATCCCCAAGTCATTGCAGTATATAGAAATAATGCAGCTGAGCATATGCTGAAATATTTGGTCTTTTGCCTACTCTCCCTGGGAAAGTATAAAGGGCTCCAAAAACATACCACTCCCAGATAAGTAACAGCTTATGAGGGTAGTAGATCCGTTTGTTTTTGTGTTTAAAATTGTATTTTAGGCATGTTTTAAAAAAATATTCAACTTGAAAAAATATTAAATTTATATTTTTTATGCTTTTAACATACTAGAATGCAAAATATATATATATATAGGTAAAAAAACATTTTATACCATAATTCCAAACACACTAAAAAAAAAATCAAAGAAAGAGACTTCTTGTAAAAGTATCCAAAAGAATCTTCATGACCCGTTTGACCCGTTTCAGGAAAAGTCTTGATAGTTTAGTTATGGATTGATTTAAATGCTCATCTCGAGAATTAATGTGCAGAAGAAACAAGTGAATGATATAATAAATAAGAAAATTATAAGAAAGAAAATAAAAATGAGAGGAGCATATTATAAACAATAATTTGGAAAGATAATATAAATCAAATGGGTTGGTGTGACGGGTGATGAAGTCTGTTTTCTTCCTCGACTTTCCAAGCTGAAAACCTTAAGTTAATTAAATTTCTCGAAACTATATACTATAAATGTTGTGTAATTAATATCGTTTGAAAAAAAATCGTTTACCAGGTTAGGTAAGAAATTAGGCTTCTTCTGTTAGCTTATGTTTTTCAGACTATTTTTTATTTAGAAAAGCATTAAATTAATTTTTCTACATGTTCTTTTAATAATTTTAATATATTTAGTGATTAAAATAAAAAATATTAATTTAAAATATTTTAAATTATAAAATACATTGAAAAATACCATTCACCGTCGACCGCAACAACCTCTGAAACATCTCCTCCTCGTGACATTCATTA
>Ga0325411_1007338_pt1 | contig 12019 bp, 4 predicted proteins | sample PopdelMetagenome_13_FD_206181 | JGI IMG/M metagenome (GOLD analysis project Ga0325411, IMG submission 206181) | Populus deltoides microbial communities from Bellville, Georgia, United States - Xylem-PdIQD-R4 | ecosystem: Host-associated > Plants > Phyllosphere > Stem > Wood/Secondary xylem...
GCTTTGTGCAGAATGGGGATGGTGGCTTTGCGACATATGAGCTCACAAGATCTTACAGCTGGTTAGAGGTGATTACCTTGACAATTTCATTTATTGCTCTTCCACATTTTTACATTTAAAGAAGATAGTTTTGGCATGGATCAATAGAACGCTTGTCCTTTTATAATTTCTGCCCTCATGTCAGATTGAATATTTTAACATTTATAACATGATCAACAGGCCTTGTTTTCTAGCTCCTTGTAAAGGTAGAGGTTGTTTGATGTCTATGTTATCCAAAAAAAAAAAATATTTCTGCCCATAAAGTAGTTCATTTGAATTTGTTTACCGTGTTTTCTTTACCTGATAATGAAGCTATGGACTATAGAACACCAGGTTCACCTGTGCACACTATGCGAGCCCCTTGCTAAACTAAATCCTTACATTGTTGGAATGATGAAGGAACAAAATGATCCCAAGTGAGCATCTTGAGTCATCAGTTTGATGGTTCGCTTGAAGAAATGATCTGTTTATATTGCTTGTTATACAATGAATCATAACTCCTTTTTTTTTCTTTGCAGTAGCAATGAACTTCTTAACTGTACTCTATCATGGTAATTGGATTATATATCTGATTACTACTTTTTTTCTCACTCTCACTCATTTTTCACTTTACCATTGTCAGTTGATCAACCCTGCTGAAACTTTTGGCGACATTGTTATTGATTACCCGTAAGATATCAGCGCTTTGCATTATATCTGCTGTGATATTCATCTGTCCATTCCATTGCTTCATTTGAAAGCTAATTACAGTATTTCTATAGATACGTTGAATGTACTTCAGCTGCAATTCAAGCGTTGGTTTCATTTAAGAAATTATATCCTGGACATCGGCAAGAAGAAATAGAAAGATGTATCAGAAAGGCAACTAAGTTCATTGAAAGTATCCAGGAGAAGGATGGCTCATGGTTTGCTCCTTTTCCATTAAAAACCTGTATTTGGAGGACTGGTTGATTATATAGTCATTAATGTGTCACTGTCACTGCTTTCCTAATTTCTATCTATGGCTAGTAAAGATTGCTTGTTCAACAATTTCTTTAAGTGCCTAAGATACACGGTTTCAATAACTTCAACTGACAAAATAACCAGTCCTTTAATATCATAAATTGCTAAACAGGTATGGCTCATGGGGTGTTTGCTTCACCTATGGCACATGGTTTGGCATAAATGGACTGGTGGCTGCTGGAAAATCTTTTAATGATAACTCCAGTATCCGCAAAGCCTGTGATTTTCTGCTATCCAAACAATGTTCTTCTGGTGGCTGGGGAGAGAGTTATCTTTCATGTCAAAACAAGGTTAGATGCTTGTACTGTCAAATATTTGTTCCCTCTTCCCACCTCTGATGCATGTCATGTGTAATCTTTAATGTTTCTCGAGTTTTTATGTTATATCCATAAATTTTCTTTGATTCAAGTTTTGTACTGCATATATTTCTTGTTCCAATATTTTTTTGTTTTTGCACAGGTTTATTCAAATCTTGAAGGGAACAAGACTCACGTGGTAAACACAGCATGGGCTATGTTGGCTCTCATTGAAGCTGGGCAGGTATAGCAAATTTCACTGTTTTGACATTGAATTATGCACTTCTTATTACGACTCTTCATTTGATACATGGAGTGTTACATCATCTGAAGTCTTTAAAATTGACTGGTATCATACTGTAAGTAATCAGGATTTGGAGAAAGAAAAGGAATGTCCTCTCTTTAGTAATATTCTTAAAATCACTTTGACCACATTCATAACTTGTATGTTGTATCTAACTTGTGTGATTGATTATACGGGGCATTTGATATTGTAATTGCATACCACTGTATTGATGTGCTAGCAAGCTCTATTTTTCCTGTCTTGTGCATGCAAATTTGTTTAATATGCCATTAAATATGCAGGCTGAGAGAGATCCAGAACCGTTGCACCGTGCAGCGAGGTTCTTGATAAATTCCCAAATGGAAAATGGAGATTTTCCGCAGCAGGTAATTCTATACCTACTCTTTGAGCACTTCTTTATCTTAATCATCATTGGGCAGTGTGGTTCTTTACTTCATACGGTCATGTACTTTTGCTCATATCCTCTATACTTGCCTGTTCTTGTTCTCCAATGCTCTTCATACACTTAAAATCTTATTCTTGTTCCTCGGCACAGGAAATCATGGGAGTTTTCAACAGGAATTGTATGATAACATACGCTGCCTACAGGGACATTTTCCCTATTTGGGCATTGGGAGAATACCGGTGTCGGGTGTTGCAGGCTAAGGCTTCATAAGAGTACCTTGCCTATCCGATACCATTTTCAATGCTTTGCGCCTCCATTGTTTGTTTCTTTCAGGCTCAATGCATCTCCTCATTGCTTGGAATATCACGAGGTACGAGCTGTAACCGTGTAATGAGAAGAGAGTTGAAAACGTCTTGAAATCAAAGAGCAATCAATCAAAACTTCTTCCAAAAATGGGATGAAGAAGATCAAGTTCTGCAATTTCAAAATCCATTTCAGGTGCAGTAGCTTCATGTCCAGCATCAATTAATTGCTAGAATCTAAACCTTACACAAAGTATTGGTAAACGACTGCTGTATCTTGTCTAATTTATGTAATTTATATCCTTTGTAATGTTATCTATCTATTTTTTATCCCAATCTTAGCAAAGAGAGCACGGTAAGAAAAAACTTGAAGAATGCATATAAACTAATGGATCATGATACTAAAGTAATCCAGTAGAGTATATTTTTAGGTTGTCTGGTTAATTTTCTGTGAAGGACAGACATGGAAGGGATATAATTGTGTTTGGTTGAAGGGCAGACATAGAAGGGACATGATTTTGTTTGGTTGAATGGATATATAAAAATAAATCTACCTCTTGGAAAGTGACACGTTTTTATTTTTTATTTTTTTGTAATAACTGTTTCAACCTTCAAGTGTGGAGGTTTTTCGTTAACGTGACATTGCAGTCTAGACAGCCTTCAATTTGAGCATAGGAAAGTGAATAATTTGATGTTTTAATTAAAAAAGAAAATGCAAATAACCAATCACATCATGAACTCTTCAAGCTAAAAGATCTTTCCAAGTAATTGTAAACGAATAGGGTTTGCAAATAATCAAGTCCACCCTCAATTGCATCTATTTGATGCTAAAAAAAGGAAAATGCATCCATTTGCAAATAATCAATTACATTATGAACTCTTCAAGCTGAAAAATCTCCCAAGTAATTCAAGTCAAACCTCGGAGACATGTAACTTAAAGATTTTATACTCAAGGCTTGATGGGAATCTTCAATGCTTAATTATATTGCGTCGTAACCATTGATGTCAAGATTACGAGTTTAATATTACTCATCTATATCAAATATAAAAACAAATTAAAAACTTGAAAACTAATAAATTATATTTAACTTGTGAGGTAGAATTAACAAGTTTATAAGAAGTATAAATATTATGTAAGATAGATAGTTTTCTTGATTCTATATAAATAATTGGTAGACTAGTTCTGAATTTTTTATAAACTGGTTAATTAGATATCATGTTATTTTAAATTTTTTATATATTTTAAGCTTCTATCATTTATTTTATTTTTGTTTTATTATTATTATTACTCGGTTAAAATTATTAATATATAATTAATTAAAAAATATTATAGAATTCATTGTATTTTTATTATCGTGTAAAAAAAAAAGAGTTTTGTACATCCTTAGTCATGCCTATCTCAGCAGGCTTACGGCAGCAGCTTAATCTACCAGTTAACAAACCTAAAAGGTTGACAAATACATGATCTTTGACTTTCTTAAATGAGAAGACTCTCAAATTTAGAAAAAGTAAGCGACTTTTTTGCTACTTGTTAGCCGTGTTGTAAAACCCATCAGGTTAACTTGCTTGACTCGCCATCCTCGACCGACCTCGTGAATCAATAAGATAGAAAGTCATCGTGAGTTATTTATGATAACCTTTTGGAAATCCACTAGATAAAAATGTTAATTATATTATTTTAAAGTATTTTTTTGGGTTAGACTTTAAGTGTTGTTAATGCTAATTATTGCCCGCAGGAACTAATAATAACAATTAAGGCCATAAGTCAAAAGTAGTTCATTCCACACTCCAACATGTTTACCTCATATTTAAGTCGCATTCTTACTAATCAAGTTGAGTTTCCCTACACTATTTTCCTTGACCAACATATACAATAAACACTTGCAGTCCTTTTATTCAATCTACATTTTTTAAAAATATAATTACAAAAAATGATATTTGAGAAAGTTGCTATTATTTTTTTGGTTTATTATTAGGAGGCTCGTTGGGTATTGAGTTACATAATAGAATTAAGATAGCCATTCTGTATTATATAATTATCAAATAAAATATAGTTATTAGAACTCGAACCTGCTTCATTGAAGAAAGTCATCGACCGACGTTAGACTATATCTTCTTACACGAAATGTGTTATTACTTTGGTAAGTTATTGAAGACTAGTTGAGCCACTAAAGTAGTTGCTAGCTGTTCCTCTTTTATTTCCATCTTAATTGATATTACCAGAAACACTACTAGAATTTTTAGATTTATCATTGGAATTTTTTTGTTAGTGTTTATCCTCACAATTCATTGACATAAAACTTGCCGACATAATCACAAACAAAAATAATCCGGAAAAAAAAACTGTCAATAATTATGGTTTGTTAATGAGTCTATAACTATGTTGAAAATATTTTCAAATACGTTCTTTTCAATATCCATGAAATCAAGGTTATGATGTAGGATATTGGTTTTTCAATAAAGAAGCTCCCAAAAAATACTTTGTTTGATTCAATTGTGGGTTAAACCAAAACCAGAAAACTTCTCCTTACTAAATTGAAAACCAAATACAATAACTAACACCACATTATACAATTCTTCACTCGACAATAGCAATGGTGGAACATTCCTTTCAATTCTACCAATAAAGAAGTCATTTTTGTTCACAATGATGGAACATCCCTTTTAATTCTGCCAATAAAGAAGTTATTTTTATTCACCCGATAGTAGCAACGGTAGATTCATATTGGAGAGTTGTGGTGTTTGTTGCAGAGAAAAATGAAGGAGGTGTTGTTTGTCATGTTTAAATTAAATATTATAGGCAAATTTAAATTCATTAGGTAATTATATCTGTAAAAATGATATGTCATCGTATTTTTTGTTTTTTTTCATCTTTTTTTTTATTGTAATTTTCTCAGTATATACCGAAAGTATTTTTGTCAGTATTTATTAATGGTTACTGCAAGGGCATATTCAATCAAAAACATTTACCATAATTTGCCAATAAAATATTTATATCAATGTATCCATTTATATTTGTGAATTTTCTTCTAGTGAAACAGTACTGAAAGTCAATATCAATAACGTGGAGTGAAAGGAGTTGTTGAAAGCTGTTAGCAAATAACAAAACCGTGCAAATATATATTGACCGATATGCTAGTTTTTACAACACTCTTTCTTTACGTTTATTTTTAGCTCTTAATGGTTTGGGACTTTCGTTGACAGCCTTTAGGGTTTAGGCCACTTAGACAAAGCGCGTACGGAAGTAAAAGCAATTGAAGAAGAAGAATCCCCAGTAGAAGAAGGTGCACTTGCAGCTATTACAGACTCGATCGGTTCTTAAAGAATAAGCTGTGGTTGAGCTAGTGGGATAGTATTGCTAGGTGCATAGTGGTATATATTTCTTGTTTTTTTGTTGATTAGGCGACACCCAGATTTTAACCGAGAAATTAAAAAGGATTTGCAGTCATAGATGTTCTTTGGAAATGAGAGTGTAAAATATGCATGAGAGACATATGATTATATATATATATATATATATATATATATATATATATATATATATATATATATAAAAAGATAATTATTTAAAATATAACTTCAGAAAAGTTAAATGGTCGTTTACATAAAAATAAAATATTTGTATTTCAAATGAAATAAGAAAAAAAACAATTGAATTAATAATGTATATTTGTTTACATCCGAATATATCGTCTGCTCTACGTACGGATTGGGCTGCATTATAAGAAAGATTGTGTATCCATAAAATTGTACCGAGTTTGGTATAATCAGCTGGGAGACGTTTGCTCCATGCATTTTCTGAGGAAATTCAACATTATGTAATTAATTAAGTAATTCTTCTGTTACTGTTGCATGATAGACTGTACGTGTATCCATAAAATTGTACTTAATTTGTTAGTTTGGTAGTAATTTTAATATAATGATGGAATATTTCATGTATGTATTTTCTTGAAATTGTTATTTGATTATTCTGTTTTTTCTTTTCTTTTTCTTTTTCTTTTTGCTTTTTCATGTGGCATTTTCTATTCAAACTAAATGAAGAGATTAATTTTTTATAGTTGCGTGCGTCATAGAGTTTTTTATTGATACATAAATGGGTAGAAAGATGGTATGAAACAAGGAAGATTCTACAAGCAAGACAAATTAATTAAGATAACAACATCAGTAAAATAATATTTCTCTCTTTTTTTTTTTTGTTAAAATATCATTTTATTCATCTACTATATATATACACGCTTATATATAGATAGATAGTATTTGATTATTATTTTAGAAAAAAACAAAACACAGATATATTGTTAAATTAGAGAGGATTTTAAGACTTTTTTTATTTTAAAATCAAGGACAGAACTCCACTTCAAAATAAATTTTATTTTTATATTTTTATTTTAGTTCCTTCAAGGAGATATGTTTTCAATAAGCAAGCAAGCATGCCCTAGCTAGCTTAACTCTCACTTGCGATTTCTCAAAACAGAAACCATTTTATCTTCCAATTTCCTCAGAATTAGAGTTGCAAATCTTGAAAAACAAAATATTTCTCTTCATTTTAATTAATATATAGCACTATCAGTCAATTTAACTTATGTTTTTTTAATTTTATAGGAATTGTCTGGTAACTTACATCCTACCTCCCAGATTGTACGGTCGCACCTAGCTAATTTACACAATTTGACTTGATTAATTTTGTAATCAGGATCCTAGTATACTTGTCTTACGTAATTTTATTTGACCACTGCAAATATATATATATATATAAGACAGAAAATCTCCAATTACGTATTAAAAATCTAATGGAAAACAAGCTTCTGTTTTTGCAACGCAAAACCAGTTGATTTTGTCGTAGTTTCAAGTTCCGAACTAACTTGTATCCTGTCACTCACTAGCTGTAAATATTTAAAAACGAGGACAATATATCCAGTTGGCTTCCGGACATGTTTCTTTAATGGAAAAACAGTACGTTGTTGCCTTGTTTTGCATGGAAGATTCAGTACTTTTCAACGTAATATATATATATATATATATATATATATATATATATATATATATATATATATACACACACAAAAATCTCACCTAATAATTATAGAAATTAATGCTTCCATTTGCAAGTAATCAATCAAGCACATGTCGATCGTGAATCGTTCAAACTAATTAAGTATATATTCTGGACATTAATTATAAAGATCAATCATCAACAAGCACTCAACTACCTAGAGACCCATTAAATAATTAAAGATACAACTCGTAGGCACAGGCCAAAAAATGACTTTACTTTTCTACTTTCCTTAAATTAGAATTTTCCTCGTACCTTTGAAGATAAACTATACGTACGTACCAATGACGTCCCACAGATTGGTTCTGTTCAGAAAGATGCTCTCCAATTAACAACAAGAAAAAGGTTAATGTATTGGTTTGTCATGAAACTAGTTGATCAGTGCATATCAATAGTTAATGGGAGAAATCAAAAACCAAAACTAAGCTCTAAGATAATTCGAGGCAAGGATACAATGAAAAAACGTTTTGAAAGGGTCCATGCTCCATATATATAGCAGTTCATCAACGTTCTTTTTCTCAATGAAGGGCCGGGGAAAGGTGGCCGAAGTGGCGGCCGCCGGGGATTCTCTGGCCCCCTTGTGGAATGGGCCAATGGTCAACCAGTAGATATATACATAATGTCCATATTCTTTTCAAATGAGTTTCTCAAGCCTATTGGAGGAAGGAGGATGGGGGGTGGAGCCCAAAGTCAAATGGTGTTTGGAGAAGACTATCTTTTTTATTTTAAACTGATATTGAGCTAGCTAGCTATTGAGCTATGGCCAGCTTGAGGTTTATAAAAGGCTACATTTGCACCCACTCATGGCTATGACAAGTTCAATACTTACATGAGCAACATTGATCTCCAGCAACCATGAAGGTATTGAATCATCATATTGGCAATGGCTTCTGCATGCCTATCTTTATATATCTAGCTACCACATTCTATAGACAGAAAACCTTCACAGATGCTGCATTTGCCACGTTAATCTTTTTTTTTTTTTCTCTTAACAATTATGCAGAAAACAGTGCTAAAAGTCAATATCAATTGCATGAAATGCCAGACGGAGGTGCTGAAAACCGCTGCCAAGCTTGAAGGTGACTATATATGATAATTTTTATCTAAATTAGACCGTTCTCTATTCACCTTGCAATTAAAAAATTTTTAAATCTAGATTTATTTTGTATATTTTTTGTATGCATTAACGTTATTGTATCGATTTTGGCTCAACTATTTGTCTAGTATCAATTTGACTCGCAAACAATTTTCTGTATCAATTTTATCTATAAACAATTTCGATTTCTCAATTAGAGCTTTCTCTTGGGATTCATGACAGAAAATATTAAGTTCTCTAAAATTGCAAGATGTAGAAAATATTGTAACTGTAGTTATGTCTATAAGTTGGTTTTTGAGCTTGTAACAGGCATTGATGAGATAGCAGCTGATATTGCGAAGGGAACACTAACAGTAATTGGAGTTGTAGACCCAGTGCTGGTGGCTAAAAAACTCAGAAAATCTGGAAAAATGGTAGAAGTCGTTAGTGTTGGACCGCCTAAGAAAGAGCCAGACGAAGAAAAAGTAGATTATATAACAGATGGCTTCCCTAGTTGTTGCAAGGAATGTGAGCTTGTTGCCTTTGGCTTCCCTCCCCATTATCAGGCTCAGATTTGCTCCATTCTTTGAAGAAACGCAGCCCTTCAGCTGATATATATTATGCGATATTCTAATAAGCTCTGCATCTTATATTTTCAAGATCATATTGACTTGTATTTGCTAATGTCAAAACAATGATCTAGTTGTCTGACTTCCTCGTTTTGTAACAAGCATGTTGCTTGATGAGAAGGGACTAAGAAACATATTCACTGCCCCTTGCACCATCAATGCATGGCAGGTTCATTTTTTTCCTTTTCTTCTCAGGTCTTGAAGGTAAGGGTTTTTTCGGTGTTGTATTCTCATATCAAAACTAAGTGTGTTTTTTCATGTTCAAACTCGGTTGACCGCAAAAATCATCATTTATTTTTTTGTATTTTGCGAGGCTAACCGTAATTTGAAATGCGATTGACCCGTAGACAGACTAATCCTAAATCTCGAATCTAATTAAGATAAGGATTGATGTATTTGCAATAAAGCATCTTTCTTCCCGTCTCTTCCAACATTCCAATCTCAATCGGGATCACAATGTGAAAAGCAAACCTATTTATCAATGAATCAGGCATCTAAAACTTGACGAATCTAATTATTTTATATAATGCATCATCATATGGAAAGAAGGCAACTAACCCTTGATTTTCCTATTATTCTTGATCTTGTTAATTCACTTCCTTCACCACCCTGTGGTGTAATCAAATAAGATTGTGTGTGGTTAAATTTATGATCATGCTCTGTGTGTTTTGCAATGTAATTAAATAAGCATAATGGTTTTCTCGTTGGGCTTCCTTTACTTTCTTTAATGTAAAGACGTGTATATATATAGAGAGAGATGATCAGAGCCTCCTCCTCCTCCTCCTCCTCCTCCTCCTCTTGGAGGGCTAATGATAATAATACTCATGAACAGATGGTGGTTTTGAGCTTAAGCAAAAGGTGGATCTTGCTTTGAACAAGCTTGCTGATGGAGATACTTGTCACATTGATGTTGATGAGCTTCAAAAACTGGCTCAATGTTTAACCCGAGAAGGGTTTTCCCCGTTCCTTTCTTGTATTTTGGATACGGACAAGGAGGAGGAGCAGAAGAAGAGTGCGGGGGGTGTTAGTTTGATAGCTACATTGATGAGTTTTCAGAGGGCTTAGTGGGACCACCCCATTTGAGTAAGATGGTCTGATACCCCTGAACCTTCAGAAACCGGATCTTTTATAAAAGGTTTAGTGTCCATGCTAATTCACTTGAAGTGTTAAAATGGATGTTATGAAATTATGAACTGTTTGTCTTCGCCTTTGCAAATCTAAATGCTTCTTAATTCGAATGATTAATGAATGTTTGATTATTCAAAGCAATGTAATAATTCTGAGCATTCGAGTGATGATCGTGTCTGGTTTAGAACATGACGGAGATAGAATAGCTCAGGTTCTATGCTAGAGGGGAGACGTTCTGATTCAGCTATATCTAGACTTAAGAAGCAGAATCAAAGTGTTTCTTCTCCCAGAGTTTCAACATACCCTCCTAGGCCATCTGAAGATATTCGCAATAGAAAACCTTCACTGCTTTCTACAAAGAAATCTGATCTTTGGGAGGAAAAACATTCAGCAGGAGCAGATGAATCAACCAATCCCACTGTAAAGATTAGTAGGAATGCTATAGGAAAGGACATGCAGAAATGCTCTGAGCAGGGGGCATGTCAGAGCATGATGGGTCAGACAAGAAAAGTTGATTCTGTCTTTGCTTCCCTATCTAGTGCCAATGCTAGACAAAGCGGTTCAGAGAGCAAAAATTGCACGTGGAAGTGTGTGAAAGGTTTTCTATGTGAAGGGGACATGGAATCCGCTTATGAGGAAGCTATCTTTTCTGGTGATGAACTTGTTCTGATTGAGCTTATTGATAGAACTGGTCATGTACTGGAAAGCTTGCCCCCATTGCCGGTGATGCTCTTAGCACTTTGGCTTCGTTGTACTTCTTGGAGCACAGGTTTACAAAATATATAACCCCTTGGTTTCAGTAGGCAAGTAGTTTACTTTCTCATATTTTATCTTTCATTACTGCGCTTCAATTACTTTCAGTGGTTTGAAGTTTATACTAAAAACCCTCTGAAATTCTCACCTTCTAGGTGGTGTACTTGAGCACAATCAATGGACCTGATTATCTTGTTCTCTATGCATAAACAAGAAGGGAATTATTTTGTGCGAATCAGGACTTAAATGTCACCATTTTATTGATGATAAAACTTGGATGTCGCTTCTTTTTTTTTTTTTTGGCTGCAGGGAAGACTTCCTGGTAATTTTAGTCCCATCTGAAGCATGGTTTCCAATCCATCTGTTGTTTCCACATAGGGATTCACACGAGCAATGTTGAACCTTCCACTTCGAAACCTTAGTTTTCCACAATGAGTTTAGTTGCTCAAGAAGCCCAGGTGTTTGTTATGGAGTCAGATGGATGCTGGTAGTTGCTCTGGGATGTTTTTCTTATGAGTCGTTTGCTTCATATCGTGACTGCTGTTCTTAACGCAGAAAGAAGCAGGATTGTAGGATAACTGAATGAATTAATGGTACAAGGTCGATTTTGCGAGAAATAGGCCAATATGGAAAAATACTGAAGTGTAGGTGAAAATTTAAGTTTATTTGGGCTGACGGCTTCCATCTCATTTTCCAAATCCCATTAAACAATCCTGATTCCTGCCTTCAGTAATCTGAGATCTGGATGTTGGTGTTGCCTTACCTTCTTTTTAATGGAAAAATTATAATGATCATACAAGTCTGAAAGTAAAAATTGTTATTAGCAGTTACATCTGCGATGCTTAAATTAAGCCATAAAAATAAATGTGAACCTCATGTCAGTAAAAAGCAACTGCCATATGATTGTAAGTTATGAAATAAGAGAAGAGAAGGTGATGCTTCAGCAGCATATTTGTTATGAGAATCTGGAATTTCAAGAAATGGAGAATAACTACTATTCCAAAACAACAAAATGGATAGACATTTCTTACAATTTCAACTTCCATCCATATT
>Ga0325411_1007339_pt1 | contig 12018 bp, 8 predicted proteins | sample PopdelMetagenome_13_FD_206181 | JGI IMG/M metagenome (GOLD analysis project Ga0325411, IMG submission 206181) | Populus deltoides microbial communities from Bellville, Georgia, United States - Xylem-PdIQD-R4 | ecosystem: Host-associated > Plants > Phyllosphere > Stem > Wood/Secondary xylem...
AATGATAGTTATTCGTCATATTCGCCCAATTAAATTTCATATTTCCAATAAATTAATAGAACTTTTATGCTGACCAACTTGCTGGTTCTTATTGTTTAAAACTTAGACTCAACGGGTGAATTCATGACCTTAACCAGTCTGAATTGAATTAAAAAAATAAAAAAAATTAATTGATTAGGTCAAAACACTGGTTGACTTGGTTGATTGAGCCTGATACAGTTAAAATTAGATTATCAATCTTTTTTTTAATAAATTAAAAAAATATTATTTCAATTTATTTCTTTTAATATGAATTAACTATCTCAACCCTTAACCTATCATCCAAGTCATACCTTAATTCAAAACTATAGTTGAAATTGAGATTAAATAAAAAATAGTTTAATGTGTTTGGTTAAGAATACTTTTCAAATATGAGGTTATAAAATAACTAAAAAGGACATATATTAATATTGGACATATATTAATATTGATGGTTTTTAATTGAAATATTGTAGATTTAACTACTACTATTACATTATGAAATAAACAATACTTTATATAAAATATTTTTTATTGTTTCATCAAACTATCTGCAATTCCATCAAGTACAAACTTCATCCGACAAGGACTACAATTTTCATGACTTCCTGAGCGTGCAACAACATCAGTAAAATATCATCAGGAACAAAATTGGGATTGCAATCAAATTTTGCAAATGCTACGTTATCATGTGATCTTCTTCTAATATAATTATGTAGTGCCATTGAATAATATCAAACACTAGTTTTTCGAATAAAACACAATATCTGAGAAATGTTTTTGGATTTTTTTATTTTACCGGGTCGTACCCGGTCCAATGCATTTAGGTTTGCCGGACCCGGTCTGACCCATGAACAGTAGAGACGCTCTCCATTGTTCACTTTGCAGAACAATGGAGATGGGGAAATGCAGTAGAAGAAGAAGAAAGAGAAGGGGAAGAGCAGGTTACCCTGCCGGCGACGATGTCTGGCTGATGTTTGAAATGACGAAGGCTGGTGGTGAATTGAGGGAGCTGCTTGTTTCAACTGTTCACTTTGCAGAATAATGGAGACAGGGAAATGCAAAAGAAGAAGAAGAAGAAGAAGAAGAAGAAGGGGAAGGGGAAGGGGAAGAGCAAGCTACCCTGCGTGACGACGATATCTGGCTAGCGGTCGAAATGATGGAGGTCGGTGGTGAATTGGGGGAGCTGCTTGTCTCCACTGTTCACTTTGCAGAACAGTGGAGATGAGGAAATGCAGAAGAAGAAGAAGAAAGAGGAGGAGGAGGAGGAGGAGGGGAAGAGTAGACTACCCTGCGCAGCTGCAATGTCTGGCTGACGGTCAAAACAACGGAGGCCAATGGTGAACTGAGGGAGCTGCTTGGCTGATTGACGGCGATCCTTCTTATTTTTCCTCTATTCCTGCTTTTCTTTCTTTTCTTTTTCTTGTGGCCTCTGTTTACAAAAATAAACACAGTGTTTGCAACTCAAAAAAGCAGCTTGAAGTTGCCTTTTGTTATCCTGCGGTTTAAATGCAAATGTTAATGGGTCCCATAAACAGTAACTTGTGTTTATAATATAACCATATAATTTATTTTTGTGGTCTGCTCCAAAAGCAGAAGCAACTACAAAAATAAACACTCTCTTATTCTTACAATGAATGTGACTTTGCATCAACATCTTACTCCCCAACTGCTCGCTAATAAACTATGGATTAATTTGTCATTATTGTTTTTCCTTCTAGTTCAAACCTTTTATTTATATATATAACCCTTATCAAACTACTGGGTTAATTATAATAGGATTACCACTTTTCTTTCCCCTTCACCTCCATTTTCCTCTTCCCGAGTATGGTTGGGCTAGGGCCTTGTGACCATACAGTCAACAGAAATAACACACAGAATGAATAACTTCATGCTCAAACCTTCAAATTCAATCTCTTTCTAAATTAGAGAGAGAGAGAAAGATAGAGAGATAAGTTATTTCTTTATTTATTGATATGACATCTTGTTAACCCTAAAATATTATCTTAGATATCATTTATTTTGCCTAGCTTTTAACTAGAAACGAACTTCGCTCGTGTTATATATAAGCATTGAAGTTGACATTACATGGTCCTTGTTTTCTTAATTCAGAAAGAGATTGAATTTGGAGGTTTGAGCATGAAGTTATTCATTCTGTGTGTTATTTCTATGGACTGTATGGTCACAAGGCCCCGGCCCAACCATACTCGGGAAGAGGAAAATGGAGGTGAAGGAGAAAGAGAAGTGGTAATCCTACTATAATTAACTGAGCAGTTGATAATATATATATATAAACATTGTAGCTTAGATATAAAAGAAATATGTGTTTTGATGGATTAACAATTTTTTTCCTTGAGTCCTCTCTTCTGAATAAATAAACAAAGTTTAGAGTTACAATCCATCATCTTTAAACTTAATCAAGTGTTGAGCCTAAATATGTGTGAGTTTGACAAATTGCTAAATTCACCGTCTCTGAGCTCAACCAAGCAGCGAGCTTGGACTTGTGTGGGTCTGATATACTGAGCCCCGACTTGTGTGTGTGTTTAGTGAACCGTCAGACCCACTATCTCTTGGCTCATCCAAACATCGAGCCTAAACATAAGTGGGTGTGGAGAATTGTTATACCCACGATCAAAGATATTTTGCTTTGATGAGTTAAAGATATTTTATTTTGACCAGATAAAGATATTTGATTAATATGTGAACCTTTTTCCTTTCCATAAAAGGAGGGGCCTTAGAAGTTATAAAAGGAATCAAGGTAACCTCAGGTAACCTCCACAAGACAGGTTCAATTTTTCTCCACTACAAATGATATATATATATATATTTCTTTTAAAAAAGGACTGCCTTATCTTTTATGTTATATTAAATTAATCATTAGAGAGTCTCCAAACTCTAAGGAGAGGATCTTTTGCAAGTAATAAAAATAATCCATTAATCTTATCCTAAATCTCGACTTGGCCTTCAAGCCTATCGGGCACGCTTCATAAGATTTACTTTTCAAACTTTACATTTTTTTCCAAAATCAAATTAAATAAGGAAATAATTGGCTTTTTTTTTTTTTTTTTTGCTTATAATCTCTTATTTTTTCTTTATCTTAGGTATTAATATCTATGTCATCATTTAATATACACATCAAATCAATAATTGATTAACAAATTTTGTACTAACAAGAGTTCTGGAATCGTGAATAGTATGTTTTGTTTTATGATTTTTTAGTTTTGAATATAAATAAAATAAATTATTAACTTTTTTTAAAAGGCAAGATCGATGTGGGATACGTCCTTAAGATCGTCGAGGAGTAAATTTATTCTTGATTAATATGCAAGTTAATTCAAAAATATTTCTTATCCTCGTAAAAAAAAACAGAAACTTTCGATTTAATCCAATTCCACATTTCTTTAGTCCTCCACAGACGAAAACCTAGAAACGATAATACTATATTGCTCACTTTTTAGATGATTATATTGAAAATATTTATTTGCTTTTCTAGGTCACAATAATTAAGGATTACTTTGATAGTTTTTTTTTGGAGTAATTTGATGACTGTAACGGTAGAGTTGAGGTGAATGGGTAATTGTTCAAATATTTCATAATTTCATGTATATATTAAGTATAACTTAAAGAGATTAGAGTGTTTTACTGTAGATTGAGTTTTTGTGGACCATGAGTACTTGGTTGGGCATAGTAAGGCTGTAGATCCTAGATGTCAGATTGCAGACCCCGCAATGAATAATAACAAATTTGTTTGGTGAGACATAGTATGACTGCAGACTTGAAGCATTGACTGCAGACCCAAGCGAGCGGGTCTGCAGACTTGTGCGCTTGGGGTCTACAAAACCGCTCCCTTAGGTTTGCAGACCTGTGCGCGGGGTGCAGAACCGCCCCGAGTTCTGCAGATTGGCCTAGGGGTTGGAGACCTGTGCAGCTGGGTCTGCAGACCTTGCAAAGAAGAAAAATGAAAAATAAATAATGACAATTATTATTATTATTATTGTTATTGTTATTGTTATTGTTAATAGTTAATAATGTTTTTTTAAAAATTATTACTATAAAAACTTTGGTTATACAAGTTTAATATTATTATTAATATGATAAATATTATTATTTGTATTCTAAATATTATTATCTTTATTATAATTAAAAGTATTAATATTAAAAATATTATTATTATGATATAAATATTATGATTTTTATTATAATTAATATTATTAATATTAAAAGTACCTTTATTTATATTATAAATATTATAATTTTGATTATAATTAATAGTATTCATATAATAATTAATAAATTTGTAGAAAATATTATAAATATTGAAAAGAAAAAATAGATTTGATATGTAGGGTAACATTAAGAATTAAGAATTAATATTACTATTATTATTATTGTTATCATCATTAGTAATAGTTTTTTAAAATTATTATTGTCATCAAAGAAAAACCATTTTTTTTTAAAGATTGAAAAATATAAGAGTTTGGATACAAACACTAGGCGCTAGGGCTGCCAAGCCATAGCCTTAAGCCAGACCTACGCACTTGGTCGTGGCCCCGGACTGCAAACACCTGGCGCTAGATCTGCCCAACACTAGGCGATAGGGATTGGCTCGCGTGCCTAGCTGCAGACCCACGCGAGTGGGTCTGCAGGCCCTCGCACACCTGGCTGCAGACATAGGTGGGCAGGTCTGCAAGCCCGAGTCCCAAGATCTACTGACCCGCGTGCAAGGGCTTCATACTCGGGTGGTGGGTGTAGACAAGTTAAATATTATTATTAATATTATTAAATTTACAATAAATATTATTACTATTGAAAACAACATAGATTTTGATTTTAAGGGTAAAATTAATTATTATTATTATTATTATTATTATTATTATTATTATTAACTTGGGTCTCATTTCCCCTTCCAGACCCAAGAAACTTGGGGCTGGAAAGGTGCACCTGACCTAAGTTGTTTGGGAGTGACATGAGCGTAGACCCAAGTTCTTTGGGTCTTGCTACATCGTCTGACACAAGAAACTTAGGTCTGGTGTCCGGATCCAAGGCAAATAGGTTCGGCGTCTTGACCCAAGTCTAATGGGTCCGGTGTTGTAGCCACACCCAGGGCTCGAGGGGCCCAAAGCTTTTGGGTTTGGCGTTATAGCCAGACCCACTTAAACATGTGTAAGTTTAATATTATTATTTATCTTATAAATATTATTATTTTTATTATAATTAATATTATTAATATTAAAAATACCATTATTTGTATTATAAATATTATTATTTTGACTATAATTAATATTACTAATATAATAATTAATACATTTGAAAAAAATATTATTAATATTGAAAAACAATAATAGATTTGATTTGAAGGGTAATATTAAGAATTATTATTATTTATTGTTACCATTAGTAAATTGAAAAAAAATATATTATTATTACCATCGAAGAAAAACCTGATAAGATGATTTAGAGAAAGAAAAGAAGAGAAGAGTATTTGAGAGAATTGTTCTTATTGATTCCCCTCTCTCACAGAACCTGTGCCTCTAAATAGGACACATTACAACGGTAATACAATAAATTAGGAAAAACCGGTACTAGAGCTGAAGATCAGGAATGCTTCCAGCTCATCCTTATCCCGCTACTTATTTGCTTGACAATTTCAACTAAACAAAAGTAATGACTAATTCAACTAATTAATTCAATACGTAGCACAGCCATGCCAAGCCATGCAGTGAACTGGAGAGTGTTCTCATCAATCCATCCCCCTTCGAACAGCCTTGTCCGCAAGGTTGAATTGGGGATAAGTCTTGGTAAATCGCCATAAGTTCTCCCATGATGCGTCCTCAGGAAGAGCTCCTTTCCATTGAACCAGAATTTCTGTTTTTGGCCGATATTTCCCTTTCTGAATCACCCGCCGGTCTAAGATGGCCTCTGGTTCTGGTAACAAAACTTCCTCAGCTGAAATTGGTGGCAATGTTACCACCGTATCTTCCACAACAGGTCCCCACTTCTTTTTGAGCAAACTCACATGAAACACATTATGTATCCTTGCGTCTGCAGGCAGGTCTAATTTGTAAGCCACAACCCCTACCCGTGCAAGAACCCTAAATGGCCCAAAAAATCTTGGGGATAGCTTTAAGGAACTCCGGAAGGAGACTGACTTCTGGCGATAAGGCTGCAGCTTCAAAAACACATAATCCCCGACTTGAAAGGAGACTTCACGACGATGCAGATCAGCGCGCGTCTTCATGCGTTCTTGGGCCAACAACAGGTTACGCCGAAGATCATGTAATATCACCTCCCTTGTCTTTAGAATGTCATCCATAGCCTGCAGTTTTATGGTGCCTGGAACATAAGGAACCAAGGACGGAGGAGGAATCCCGTAGACTGCTTCAAAAGGGGAGATTTTACTTGCTGAATGCATTGCTGTATTATACCCATATTCAGCCCAAGCAAGCCACTCCATCCATTTTTTTGGTTGATCGGACATGAAACAGCGTAAATACTATTCTAGAGTCCGATTTACCACCTCGGTTTGTCCGTTGGTTTGGGGATGATAACTGGAACTGTAGCACAATTTTGTGTCATGCAGTCGAAACAAGGATTTCCAGAAATCGCTAATAAAGATTTTGTCGCGATCGCTCACAATTGAAAGCGGCATCCCGTGTAATTTCACCACATTATTCATAAAACATTTTTCCACTAATATAGCCGTGAATGGATGTCGTAATGGCATAAAGTGTGCATACTTTGAGAGACGATCCACCACCACCATAATCACGTTGTACCTTTGTGATAGAGGTAACCCTTTGATGAAGTCCATCGATATATCGGTCCAAATCCGCTGAGGCACCGGAAGAGGCTGAAGTAACCCAGCGGGCCGAAGGGTCTCATGCTTACACCTTTGACACACCTCACAATCTCTAATAAATCGCTTGATGGAACCGCGAATGCCCGGCCACAAGAAGCTAGAAGAGATGCGTGTAAGAGTCTTGAGGTACCCAAAATGACCCTCTGCCGGGGAAGAGTGGCCATCGGCCAATACCGCAGGTAATAAGAAGGAAGTGGGGCTTAAGTGGATCTCTCCTTTTTGCATCCACACGCCATCTCGTTGGACACACTTTAAGGATCGATTGGCAGCCAGTGGAGCATAATAAGGCTGCTGGAGAACCTCCTTTTGAAGATCAGCCCACCACTTTCCAATCGGCATGGACAAGGCGTTGAACTGAAGTGCTGCCACCCTCGAAAGCGCATCAGCACCTCGATTCTCCTTCCCCTTCCGGTACTGGATCTCGTAGTCAAACCCTATAATTTTTGGTAGCCACCGAGCTTGCGACGGTGTGGTGAGTCGCTGTTCCAAGAGGTACTTGAGACTGCGATGGTCCGTTTTGATCACAAAGGACCTTCCCAGTAGATAAGCTCGCCATCTTCTCACTGCCTTCACCACAGCTAACATCTCTTTGTCATAGGTTGACAAGGATTTCGCCTTTCCTTTTAAAGCTTCACTGTAATATGCTATGGGTTGATTGTTCTGAGTCAAATTGGCACCTAACCCATCACCACAAGCATCACACTCTACCACGAACTGCTCAGCAAAATTTGGCAGACGCAAAACCAGGGTTGAAATGAGGGCCTTTTTCAAGAGATTAAAGGCAGCAAGAGCCTCCTTATTCCAGCTGAATCCTTCCTTAGAGAGGAGCCTGTTTAAAGGAGCAGCTAACACCCCAAAGCCTCTCACAAACTTTCGGTAATAACCAGCTAGCCCCAAAAACCCACGGACACTTTTGGCTGATGTTGGTATTGGCCAATTCTGGACGGCTTGAACCTTCTGTGGGTCGACCGCAACCCCTTCAGCAAAAATAAGATGCCCCAAATACCCCACTATCAATACCCCGAATTGGCATTTTGACAGCTTGACATATAGCTTATTGGTCGCTAGGATATGTAGCACCTTCCGCAAGTGTTGCAAATGATCCTCCCAAGACCTGCTATATATCAAAATATCATAAAAAAAAACCCAAAACAAACCGTCTCAAATGAGGTCGAAAAAGGTCGTTCATGAGACTTTGAAAGGATGCGGGAGCGTTTGTCAACCCAAATGGCATGACCAAAAACTCATAGTGCCCATCATATGTGCAGAATGCGGTCTTCGGAATATCTTCAGGATGGACCCGGATCTGGTGGTACCCGGAGCGCAGGTCAAGTTTTGAAAATACCTTTGTGCCATGTAACTCATCAAGTAACTCGTCAATTACCGATATAGGAAATTTGTCCTTAACCGTGATTTCGTTGAGTGCTCGATAGTCCACGCAAAATCGCCAAGACCCATCCGTTTTCTTTATCAGCAACACTGGGGATGAAAAAGGACACCGACTTGGGCGAATAATTCTTGACTGCAGAAACTCCTTAACCAGCCTCTCAATTTCATTTTTTTGATAGTGTGGGTACCGATATGGCCTGGTGTTAACTGGGGGCTGATTCGGTAATAAAGGAATTCTGTGATCGTGGTTGCGCGTAAGGGGCAACTCCTTCGGTTCCTCAAACACATGAGAAAACTCTGTCAATACCTGCTTGAGTTCGGGTGACCATGGAGCGGCTTGTGTTACATTCTCCTCTGGAACCTCATGAACAAAGAACCCCATGCCTGAAAATTGCAGCAACTCTTTTTCGCCTAAGGGAGCAAGGTCTGTGCTGGACAATCCCGTTAATACATGAATTTTCCCATTCTATTTGAATGACATACGAAGTGTCTTGTAGTCTGTCTCAATTGGTTCCAACGTCCTCAACCATTGTACTCCTAAGACTGCTTGACAGGCTGCCACGGGAAGCACAAAAAAATCAGCTCTTATTGTAATTCCCTGAATTGAGATGGATAACCCAAGGCATCTTCCCGTGCATTCTATCACCTCCTTGTTTCCCATTGTGACTTTGAATGTCCTACCACGAACCACCCGTAGTCCCAACTTGGCTGCCACGGACTGGTCAATGAAGTTGTGGGTGTTGCCGCCATCGATGAGGATGATAATCCCAGTGTGCCTAATCCTTCCTGTCACCCGAAAGGTCTGTGGGTGATCAGTACCAGTCATCGCATGAAAGGAGATGTCAGGAATAGCTTCTTCAGGTGTCTCAATTTCCATCTCCTCATCCTGTTCTTCATCCAATTGCTGCATATCCACCATTATAAATAACTGAGGTTTAGAACAACGATGGCCAGGTGCATACCGTTCATCACAATAAAAGCACAACCCTTTTTCTCGTCGCTCCCTTGCTTCCTGCCCCGTAATTCTGCGAACATGTCCACTGTAGGATCCAGCATTCGAAGATGGCTTAGGTGGGGGTCCCAGAAGTCCCACCGTGGAAGGCTGTTGAGGTCTGGCTTGATAGAAAGTTGTTGGCAGCTGTCTGATCGGAGTATTGGTTCTCTTCTGAAACTGGTTCCTCTCTTCAATTAGGTGAGCCACGCTAATGGATTCAGAGAGTGTTCGGGGTTGCTTCACTCGTACATCAAGGCGAATTTCATCCTTTAATCCAACAATGAAACACCCCACCAAGAAATTTTTGGGGAGACCATCCACCTTATGAGAAAGTTTTTCAAAGGCCTCCTGGTATGCATTAACAGTGGTGGTTTGTTTGAGCCGTGATAATGCTTCGGACGGATCCTTATAATCCGTTGGTCCAAAACGATGAAGAAGTGCCGTGACAAATTCATGCCATCGCAATTGTCCCCTGGTCTTAGTGTACCATCGATACCATTGCAGGACTACATTTGTCAAGTGAAAGGATGCCAATTGAACCCGTCGGTTAGCCTCAATATTTTGGAATTCAAAATATTGCTCTGCTTTGAATATCCACCCAGTGGGATCGTCTCCTTCCCCGGCATACGTTGGGAAGTTCAGCTTGAGAGTGGTGTGACTTCTCTCTAATTGAGACTGAGCTGACGTGGAGGGCCGATCATGTGAATGAGCCCCAGTCGCAAAGGGATTGTCGTCCCTGTCATGGTTGCGAGTGGATTGGGCCATCCTAAGTGCTTGCAGCTTTGCCATAACACCTTGTAGAGCGTCATTGACTCTACTGAAATTGAGAGTCAGTTCATCAAAGTGGCTATCGTGTCGAGCAAGAGTTTCCGTGACATTCATGCGAAAGTCTGCATTAGTCTTTCCGCAGGTATCCATGAATCGGAAGGGCTCTGATACCACTGAAAAGATGATTTAGAGAAAGAAAAGAAGAGAAGAGTATTTGAGAGAATTGTTCTTATTGATTCCCCTCTCTCACAGAACCTGTGCCTCTAAATAGGACACATTACAACGGTAATACAATGAATTAGGAAAAACCGGTACTAGAGCTGAAGACCAGGAATGCTTCCAGCTCATCCTTATCTCGCTACTTATTTGCTTGACAATTTCAACTAAACAAAAGTAATGACTAATTCAACTAATTAATTCAATACGTAGCACAGCCATGCCAAGCCATGCAGTGAACTGGAGAGTGTTCTCATCAAAACCATACATTTTTTTTAAAGATTAAAAAATATAAGAACTTGGGCAAACAAGTTAAATATTATTATTAATGTTATAAATATTATCAAATTCATTAATATTATTAAATTTACAATAAATATTATTACTATCGAAAAAAACATAGATTTGATTTTAAGGGTAAAATCAATTGTTGTTGTTGTTATTGTTATTAACTTGGGTCTGACATCCCCTTCCAGACCCAAGAAACTTGGGATTGGAAAGGTGCACCTAATCCAAGTTGCTTGGGAGTGGCAGGACCATAGATTCAAGTCCCTTGGGTCTTGCAGCATCGCTTGACCCAAGATACTTGAGTCAGGCGTATGGACTTAAGAAAAATGGGTCTAGCGTCATGACTTAAGTCTAATGGATCCGGTGTTGCAGCCAAACTTAAGGCTCTTGAGTCTGGCATTTAGGATGTGCCCAAAGCTTTTAGGCTAGGTGTTGCATCCAGATCCACTTAAACATGGATAAGTTTAATATTTTTATTAATATTAAAAATATTATTATTTGTATTATAAATATTTTAGTGCCCAGAGAGCAGTGTCTTTGCTGTTTGTAAGTATAAAATTGCAGCTAGGTCACTGGGTCGTGCTGCCACAGGACTAATGGCGTTAGGTTCTTGTGCCTGCAGGACCTGATACTATAATTTTTCTTTCTTTTCTCTTATTTATTTTTTCCAGAAGGTAAAGAGGAAATATCATCATCATCATCATCATCATTAATAAATTTGAAAAAAAAATTATTACTATCAAGGAAAAACAATAAATTTTATTTGAAGGGATCAAAAACTATAAAAAACTTGGGCTATATAAATTTAATATTATTATTATTATATATATTATTAATTTCATTAAATTTGAAATAAATTTTATTACCATTGAAAAAAATATAAACTTGATTTGAAGGATAAAATCAATTATTATTATTATTATTATTATTATTATTATTATTATTATTATTAACTTGGGTTTGACATCCTCTTCTATACCTAAAAAACTTTTCTTTTCTAAATTATGACAAACTTACATGTTTAATATCATTACGAGGGTGCTGGCTTTTTTTTTTTTGTTTTTTTTAACAATTTAGAAATGTTTTACCGGATTCATCGTTTTATCTTTAGTTTTAGTATCATTTTAAATACTATTATAGTTTTTTATTTGAATCTGAATCATTTTTTTTAATTATTATGTATTTGATTTGAAAATAACAATTAATACTAATAATAAATTTTTTATGAAAATTTGATTGAATTTAGATGTTCATTAATAAATATATTTAAAGAGATTTGAAACATATGATTTTATCACATTTATGATTTTTTAAATTTTTAATCACACAAAATATAAACTTATTATTTTAATGTATTTTCTTAACTTGCTTCAACAATCATGACATTTTTTTTAAAACAAAAACAATGTTTTTGCAGTTGAAAACATTGCCATTACTAAGATAAAAAAGAAACATGTTGATAGAAAAAAAATATTTTATAAAAACA
>Ga0325411_1007340_pt1 | contig 12017 bp, 5 predicted proteins | sample PopdelMetagenome_13_FD_206181 | JGI IMG/M metagenome (GOLD analysis project Ga0325411, IMG submission 206181) | Populus deltoides microbial communities from Bellville, Georgia, United States - Xylem-PdIQD-R4 | ecosystem: Host-associated > Plants > Phyllosphere > Stem > Wood/Secondary xylem...
TGTTAACGCCAATAGATTGCATCACTAGGTTGATGATTTTAGCTAACATAAACATTGAAAGCATTTCATAGATGGTAAGCTGGCGTACACGACAAGACAAGAGACTCGATTCATCTGGTGTGAAACCAAACAAGTAGACAAGGCACCTTGAAAAGGCATTTTGCTATGCACTGATTTGTATGGTTATTCTTATTCAGTCCATAAATATTTGCTTCAACTTTTAAAGCAACAGAAGATGCAAAACTAAATAATGGAATTAAACTCGTCTCTCTTATATCAAAGCTATTCACGAAGAAAAAAATGTTCTTACTTAGCAAGTGACGCAAAGTGTGTGGCACAGCTGAGTTTTTCCAGAGCGGAACTCACCATGTATCTCAGTAATAGATCCTGCCTCAACCCCTCCTGTCAAAAGCTAGCTGTTTGAGGTTACAACACTACAGGACATGGCAAGTGCTAATGTTCTTAAGCAGCATTGCTACAAAAACAGTCTAATGTAAAAGGATCGTTGTTAAGAGTTGAAAGAAATCTTTGATACTTGCCTTCTAAAATTTTGTCAAGTTCTCTTGATCCAGATGTTATCTGAATTATCTCTTGCCTCCGAGCATGGAGTTGGCTCGGACTAGCAAAACCCAGAGGCACCAGTTTGGAAGCTGTAGATATGAGCCGAAGTAAAGTAATGAGTCTCTATCTAAACCATGAAAAATATCAGACAAAAAATCTTGAAGAAACAAAAACAGGCTAAGCAATGACGTGCCTGCTTCAATGATTTTGTCAACTTCAGCTTTACTGATTCCTTTAATCGGCTCTTTACTGGGAGAAAAGGCAAAACAATTTATATATTTTTTAATATTTTATTGATTTTTAATTGTGAAATTGCTTACTGTGATATCAAAAAATTTGATATTTAATTATTTTTTAATTTTATGAGTATTTATTATATAATTAAATAAAACATTATAACAAAAAATTATCAAATCTGATGGATTTCATGATCAAAATCATAGACGTGTCTAATTAGAAATTGAGCCTTTTCATTTGTTTTGGTTATAAAAATAATTATTAATTTATTTAATTAAATATATGTAGAAATTTTTAAATTTATAATTGATATTTTTTATGTAAAAAAAACATAAAGCTATTAAATTCTTTTTTTTATGAGAGTTTCTTTATACCCGACCCACAATAAAATACATGTTAAATAGCTAATGTTTCTCTAGAAAAGGTTTGGTTACTACTAAGAAATGGATCTATAAAAACCTTTTTGCAAGAGAGCTAGGATGTTTTTATTTTTGTGTGTTTAAATTATTTTTTATATTGATATTTTTCAGTTATTTTTTTAAATTGTTTTTTATATTATAAAATATTAAATTAATATTTTTAGGTTATTTTTTATAATTTTAATATTTTGATATTAAAAATAAAAAACATACAAAAAAATTACTTAAAAATATTTTTACAAGAATACTATGCATTGAAAAACATACACTTAACCTATGAAGTTCTGAGTATACAAGGATCATTTTTTTCTGTACTAATTAGACTTCGCTTTCTTTATTATTTATTTTAGCGTCGCAATTTTAAAAAAAAATATCATTGAAAAAGTTCTATCTGCTAAAAAAATATTTCTTTCTTTTTTGGTGTGTTATGCTCATGTCCATGACTGTTAATTTTTTTTTTTTTTTTTGTTATTATAACAATAAAAATAAACCAAGTGGCGAGTCTGGTTTCTTACCGAACCGGCAGAACCGAATCGGTTTGATTTTCGGTTTAACCGAAAATGGCTCCCTGCTTCGTATAAAAGCGGCGTCGTTTTAGTTTGTCTCTCCGTTACGCCCATTATACCGTCGGTGAGTGAACTCGGTTATACTGACGAGACAGACCTCTCTCTCTCTCTCTCAGTTTTCGAAAACCAGGTTGAAAGACATGGCAAACAGAGCGAGTCCTCCAAATCTCCACAAATCAGTTGCCATCTCTAAAGGATACAACTTCGCTTCTACTTGGGAACAGGTTTCTTTCTTTCTTTCAATGTTTTTTTTATGCACTCTTAAATCATTAGATCTGGTTTTACCAATCTCGCCAACTGACTCTCTCTCACATCCACAACTCATTCTTTGATTCGATTCACATTCCACCGCTAGCTAGCTAGCTTGTTGTAATCTATTCTTTTGTTTGTCAATTGCGGCTTGATTTTTGTGATAAACAGAATGCGCCTTTAACTGAGCAACAGCACGAAGCAATTGTCTCGCTCTCTCATGCAGTTTCCGAGCGACCCTACCCTAAGAATTTGGTGAGATTTCAATTTTTTTTAAGAAAAAAATAAAAATGTAGGTTATGTGACATTATAGGTTTTGTGGTTTTTTAGGCGCAAGATCATGCCTCTGTGAAGGAGAATGGTGGCTTGACAGTTTCTACAAGGGACAGCAGTTTTGGTGAATCTCAAGGCATTGATGCAGTTTTAGTCAATACAAACCAGGTAAAGCACACCCACTTTTGCTTATATTTACGTGACAGGTTACTTGGGATAATGGTATAAGCCAGTGCTTATAGTGTAGCTTGATAATGATTTGAATTTTATATGGTGCAGTTTTATAAATGGTTTACTGATCTTGAATCGGCAATGAAATCAGAGGTTAGTTGTCGTGGTGATTGTTCTTGTGCAAATGTGTTCGGTCATGGGTTTTTTTTCTTTTTTATCTTGGTGCTTTCTGTTATTAGGCGGAGGAGAAGTACCAGCACTATGTCAACAATCTAACGGAGCACATGGAGACATGTGATGATATACTTCTCCAGGTATTTGTTTGTTTTATTGTTCATTTCTTGATGATTTTATGTTATTGATAAATTCTTGAATTCTTTGGATGAAGTCAATTTTTTATTTATTTAACATACCAAGCTTATCTGAATGCAGGTGGATGAAACTCTCGACTTCTTTAATGAGTTACAGCTGCAGCACCAAGCTGTTGCTACAAAGACTAAGACTCTTCATGATGCTTGTGACAGACTGGTGTGATTTCTCTTTCTTCTATTCACTACTTAATACTTATTCTAGAATGAGCTTTGGTTTGGTTCTGTAAATCACAGAATACAGTTGCTCAAATATCAGAATTTTAATTTAGGTCAGTTTTGACTGGATGAGCTTGGTAACCATCAACCTTGTAGAATTAATACACTGTTTTACTTGAACTAGAATTTCAGATGAATATGCTCTAATGTCATATGATTATTCTATAGCCCTGTTGTTATATTTTGAGTTTCATGGATGGAACAATCAAGTTAAGCTGTAGTTTATATCCAATTTATTTTATGTCGACATTGTATGTTTTGGGATCTCAAATTTTAGGTAGGTTGTTTCATAAACTTAAATCTGAAAACTGTGCCTCAGAGTATTTTAGATAGTAATGCATATGTTAGTTTAAATTGGTTGAGTTGGTTGTCTCATGTATTGTTTCCATTGCAGGTAGTAGAGAAGCAAAGACTGATTGAATTTGCAGAAGCAGTTCACAGTAAGCTCCACTACTTTGATGAATTGGAGAATGTAAGGTTTGAATGCTACCTCACTTAGAGTTTCAGTTGCTTAAAATGTTATGTTTTTTCATTATTTTAAATTAAATCATAATTGTTTTAGGTAGGTGAAGAGAATAAGTCTTGTCTATTTAAAAAAAGAAAAGGACTTGAAAATCAATATAATAGAGCACTGGCTATCTAGTTTGTCTATAATGCTTCGCTTGTTAGTATTTTACTCTACTTCCATTTTAAGAGTTCTCTTAATAGCTTGCAATTTTTGTTTGTCCATGTTTGAGAAGGTTTCATGAAGTATTGCAATTTATATCAATAGTATTGATGGAGTGTAATTTGCATTTGTGTGCAGCTTAATAACAATTTTTATGCTTCAAATACGAATGTTGGAAATGAGAAATTTCTTCCACTGCTCAAAAGGCTTGATGAGTGCATATCGTAAGTGAACAAATATTTTTATTACTGTATAAATTAACACCTCTAACATTACTTAGCTAAACTCTGTAAGTTAATGAGCAGTATTGAATTTTTTTGGGTGGGGACAGTATTGTACTCTGTTTTATCTACTTATCACTTGTTTTTTGCACACCTTTAGATATGTCGAAAGCAATCCACAATACGCAGAATCCAGTGTTTATCTGCTTAAATTTCGACAGCTCCAGGTAAGTGATTGATGCCAGCAATGTAAAAAGATTGATTTTGTGAATGGAAAATGTAAGTGTGGAAGGTTTGTTACCTGTTCCAAATGATGACACAGTTTTCGTGCTTTTAACAGTCTCGAGCCCTGGGCATGATTCGAACTCATGTGCTTTCTGTCCTGAAAAATGCTTCATCTCAGGTGAAGTATCCGTATTTACATCAAAAGATCTTCATGTGTGTGCACAAAAGCGCACATGTTTTTCCGTAAACATGAATCTCTGTGACTTTGTTGTTTATTTGTGGACTTCATCAGGTTCAGCATGCAATCCGGAGCACTGGAGGCAGCAAAACATCCATTTCCGAGGGTGTAGAGGCATCTGTAATCTATGTCAGATTCAAAGCAGCCTCAACTGAGGTAGTAGCATCTTTCTCTTTGTTCTTTTATCTTGACACGAAGATGTGATGCATGTGGAATGTTTGACTACTGATAACTTATCCAAGCAGTAGGCTGATTTTTAAATAACTCGTGAAAAAATTATATTCTACATGTGGAATAGGATTTTACATTCTTTGATTTGATCTATTGTTTTGCACAAGCAGCTGAAAATTCTAAGTTTCTGTAGCTTAAGCCCATATTGGAGGAGATCGAAAGCAGATCATCAAGAAAGGAATATGCCCAGATCCTTGCTGATTGCCACAAGTTGTACTGTGAACAGCGGCTTTCCTTGGTGAGTTAATTTTCAGTTGTTTCTCACACATTGATTTTCTTACTCTTATTCACCTGCTGGTTTTGATGGTACTTTCTCTTTGTTTTCTGGTATCTAGGTTAAAGGGATTGTACATCAGAGGATATCTGAATTTGCCAAGAAAGAGGCTTTGCCATCATTAACTAGATCTGGTTGTGCATATTTGATGCTGGTAATGCACTTAACGAATATTGCTATCAGTAAACAGAGATAGTTGTGGGTCCTGGATCATCTGGTTGATTGAATAGCATTTAAAACTTTGCATCTTGGCATATATTAGTTGGGTTGGATTCATTCAGTGGTTTGTGAGTGTTGAAGTCAGTGATCATGTTAAATTTTTGTGCTGATGTAGCACCATTAATTTGTTACACATGAAAGGAAAAGTTTGCAGCCAAAACACAGGAGGCTTCTGCAGGGGAGTGGATGTCAGTAGGCTTTAGCTTCCTTTCTTTTTTCAAATTAATTGCAACTTTTCAATGTTGATTGAAGCAAGGTTACACTTGTTTAATGCTTAGTTCTAGGTTGCACGTTGAGCTACTTATTTTTTGGTATATATAATTTTTTTTTGTCAATAGAGGTGTTAGATATTAATATTGTTTAGTAGTCTCTCCATGGCAATTTAAGTTTTAGGTCTATTAGTTCTGAAATAAAGTAAGAGTAGCTTTTATGATCATGTGGTCAAGTGTTCAAGTATCGACTAATTCCCATGCAAAACTAATGGCCTGCAACTGGGAGTGCATATGCGAAGCCCAAACAGGTTTGCACATAAGGTGGCTTCTCAAGATGTTAATATCATTTAACAACTAAGCTTTTAGGTGATTGCCCTCTAATAGCATGTAAATGTAAATACGTCTAGGTCATGTCATTTAAAACTTTTTTTCCTTGTGTTTTGGGAAGTCTTAACATTTATTTTTTGCAATGAACGATAGATTTGAGCCATTTTGTTGACTCAACTCAACTCACCTTAATTTGACCATAATTCCAACTGAAGTTCCATGAATCTTTTCATTTTATAGACAATTTACTTGTCCCACAATAACTGCAGGTTTGTCAACTTGAGCACCAACTCTTTGATCATTTCTTCCCATCTTCTTCTGAGGATATTTCCAGTTTGGCTCCACTTATTGATCCTTTGTAAGTTCTTCTCTAGTGTTTTATGTTTAGGGTCCTCTTCTTTTTATTTTTATCAATATTATTATTATTTGGGGTGGAGGGAGTTGTGGGATTTGTCATTTTCATATCCCCACTGAAATATTTTTTCCTAATAGATTTTATTCTTTTGTTACTCCCAGATCTACTTACTTGTATGATACACTGCGCCCAAAACTTATTCACGAAACAAATGTCGATCTTCTATGTGAACTTGTTGATATACTTAAAGTTGAAGTTTTGGGAGAACAACTTAGCAGACGGAGCGAGTCATTAGCTGGGCTACGACCTACATTGCAGCGAATTTTAGCAGATGTTCATGAGCGATTGACTTTCCGTGCTCGGACATATATTCGTGATGAAGTATGTTTTTATATTGAGAATTTTAATATTGAAGCCTACCCTGGTTGTTTGTTTGCATATTAATTTCAGAGGGAAGTTGTTGAAAAGTTTGTTCATTTTCTGTATCAATCCGTATTTATCTGGTGATGGCATATTCAAATTCCATATATAATTGCACGTAAAACTATCCTGTACTACATAGTTCTCGTACAAATTCATACTTGGTTTCAGTTATCCTTGTTGGGCTCTATGCCTGTATTAGAAAGCAGTGCCATTGCATGAATGTTTTAGGGAAGCATTTTAACTTGGGCTTTAGTCTATGATATTTGGAGCACTTGCTGATGATGGATTTCTTTGATTAGTTTAGCATCAAGTTTACCCCTTTGTCTGGATGCAGATATTATAAAGTGATATGCTCCAGTGTTTACCTCCCAATTCTAGTGGATTGCATAAATGGTTCAGAACTAAGAATTAACTCCAATGCGCTGTTAAAGTCAAAAGAGTTTGCACAAACAACCATGCTTTAAGATGGAAACAAATATCTCATTTAATCTAGTACAAACAGAATTTTAGGACACTGAGTAGTCTTAGAGATTTTTTTCCATGTGAATCTCCTTGTTGGAGTATCTTCTCAAGTTTTTGTATCATCATCATCACTGTATGTGAGGGAGTTTTTTTGTTTCTTCTAAATGTTGGTTTTATTGATGCTTTCTCTTGTTTGTTTTGCAGATAGCCAATTATATACCTTCTAATGAGGACATGGATTACCCTGCAAAGTTGGAGCAATCTACTGAGATGAAATCAGAAACTAATTCTGTAAAGTTTCTTACACTTCCATTTTTATGTTGTCATGATTAACTTATGTGGATAATCAGAGGGTTGAGAATGTCAAATGCCTGCAACTCACAGCTGATATTAAGTGGGATCTCGGGTTTAAATCTTATCGGAAATGACACAAAGTTGGAGAGATTATTGGCATTTCTGATTCTTCCATCCCAGTTCCTTAGGTTCTTCTAATCCACAAGGTGGGGACATCCCATGTCAGGATTTTACCCTTTGAAACAGAGTATTTGAGGACCTTATAGGGGATAGGCTTGGCTGTTCATGAGTTCTTTTGTATTGGCACATCTATCTGGCATGGTTTGATTTAATCCAGTTGGCAGGAGACGCATCATATGTCCATATCTCTGTGTTATGTCTGACACGGGTATCAAGCATAATTTTTATTGTCATTGAAATATAAGGTAGCCATTGTCACATTTTGGTTTGACTTGCAGACTGGCATTGTGTGGTTGTCTGCTGGTGGCTTTCACTAATTTTTCTGTTTCCAGAAATAAGTGAATTTTTATTTACCAGCATTGCTCTTTTGCTCAATTTTAATCTTTTTGTCAGGTTGATGAAAACCCAGATGTATTTAAAACTTGGTACCCACCTGTGGAGAGAACTCTATCATGCCTTTCAAAGTTATATCGTTGTCTAGAACCATCTGTCTTCACTGGTTTAGCACAGGTGCTTGAATCCTGGGAAAATTACTATTACTGAGGTTTTTTTTGTATATTTAAAAAGAATATTGGTTGTTCTTTACATGTTTTATTGAACTTTTTTTTTGTTGGTTGCTATTTTTATCAGGAAGCGGTGGAAGTTTGCTCTGATTCTGTCCAGGTGAGTAATTTAAACATCAATAGCCAATATTGTAGTACGTGGTGATGATTGGAATCTCATTATGCTTTAGTATCATCTCCCTTTATATTTATTAAAATATATTCTCCACAGAAAGCTAGCAAACTCATTACAAAGAGATCTACAGCAATGGATGGGCAGCTATTTCTTATCAAGCATATTTTAATCTTAAGGGAGCAGGTTATCTCCCTTATTCCTCCAATTTGTTTATTTGGTGGTTATCTAGTAATCCATGCAATATGGTTTACAACTTTCAAGTTTTGTCCTTTCAGATTGCACCATTTGATATAGAATTTTCAGTCACATACAAGGAACTCGACTTCTCTCATCTGCTGGTAAGTCTCACTGAAGCTAAAGCTTAGTTATCTGCACTATTTGATGTCTTAATATTTTGGTAGCCAAATTTAATAGACTCTTAACTGAAGTTCTACTTCACTTCAGCATCACTTTTATGGATAGCACAACAGTACTAATAAAAACTTGTGCTACATATTCTGACTGGTTGATGTAACTAATAATATGCAATTTAAGTAAACTTTTATAACTCAATGTTAATATTCTATTTTATTTTGCATGTAGCAGTTCCTCTTTTATCACTATATTTGTTTGTAGTGAAGTCTTATTTACATTAAATTCCATGCCCCAGGAACACTTGAGACGGATACTTAGAGGTCAGGCCTCGCTATTTGATTGGTCAAGATCAACTTCACTGGCAAGGACCTTGTCTCCCCGAGTTTTAGAAAGTCAAGTAGATGCCAAGAAGGTTTGTCTTTATCAAAACACAGATATCCTGAATATTTCTTTGGCTGCTTCTGTCACCAGAAATATTTGGAGACATCTACCCCTATTATCATGTTTGGGCTGCCTGAAAATCAATAATTTGTTGAACATAAATGAAATGAATCAGTAAATGTATTTCACTCCATAACAAGGGGGTGTTTATGCTGTTTGTGTAACAATATCAATCCCTGGTTTTGCTTTTGTTACTTTTTAGAGGAAGCTCACATATAATATTGAACCTCTTTACTTGTGTACTTTCTGCCGAAACTAAAGACATGGTTGACATGTCACAATTTGTGTCTGGAGAAGTACATGTTTCAGTTTCACAGCACAACACAATAAATTCTAGATACTTTAAAGAACCAATTGGTTTGTTCTTCTATTTGATGTTCATTTATTTATTTTCGCTTTCATTTTTTTGGATTTGCTGTTGTTCGCAAAATCACTTCTTTCCATAATAGGTTTGGTCACCATGTGACACCAATTTATGTTATTTGTAGAGTACTGTGGACACTTATGCGTTCTGATTTTCTGAACAACTGAAATCGCTTTGAGAACCTGTAACACTTGGTCAAGTGGATTTGTGAAACCTGGTATATTATGCTACTGATGTTTCCCCTTGGCACGTGTCGATTGGATTGACTGGTGAACCTTGTAGGAACTATTATTTTATGTTTCCTCATATTTAACTTAGTTATTAGTGGGAGCTTGTAAGCGAACTATAGGAGCTGGTGGTGACTGGATTTTTCTTTTAGACCACACATTCCAACTACTGCAAATAATATAATAGAAAAGTTTTCAGCACATTACTTCACTTTCGGTGCTCATAAACTAGTTTTGCTTTCAAATGGTGATAATTGTACCTAAACCACTCATGTATATTCTTTTATTGTTGGATCCCTCCCCACAGAATACCATTTTGACAAAGGGCCATTTGTATTTTTCAGGACCTGGAGAAAAGCCTAAAAGCTACTTGTGAGGAATTCATCATGTCAGTCACCAAGCTGGTTGTGGACCCCATGCTTTCCTTTGTTACCAAGGTTCACTGCTCTCAAACAAAGAAAACATCTTTTTAGCATTATATGCATAGATCTACTCGTGTCAATAGGAGATAAAAAAGCCCCAGGACCTATGAGTGTGCTGGTGTTTAATGAATGAAAGTAGAACAAACAAGGCAAGACAAACTTTACGGGCCATATGCCCTGGCTACTCTTGCAGAAGAGATAGAAGCTCATCACATTCTATAATGATAGGATGCTTATGTTCTTTCTTTCTCGACTTCCTATAGTTCTAAATGGACAGACTGCAGTCTCTCATATTATACTCAGTTCTGGGTGTAAGTTCAACTAATCAGCTGCTGTATTCTCTATCCCCAAGAAAAGGGTGGTGGGGAGCATAGGCAATTTAGTCTAACCTGCCAAACAGTACGATTTTAAGAAATTGAGCTTCATCTATTTATATTTTGTCAGAATCTTTAGTATAATTTCCTGCACTACCATCCACAAGCATGACATTTTCAATCTGTTTGTAGGTGACAGCTGTGAAACTTGCTCTGTCCTCTGGTAGTCAAAATCAGAAAGTGGACTCTGTTATGGCCAAACCACTTAAAGATCAAGCCTTTGCTACTCCAGATAAGGTGGCTGAACTTGTTCAGAAGGTAAGGTTATTTATTATTATGTACTACAGATTCAGTCTCTGCGTGCCCATTTAAATATATTTTTTCTGCCAGTCAAATATCCTGAAGTAAATTATTGATTCTCTTATTCTGCATCAAAAAATAACATGCAAAATTAAGAAAGGGAAAAGCAAGACAGAGGGAACAAATCTGGGATGTAGCAACTAGCAAGACCTTCATGAGCAGGCCTGGTTGACAGAATTATCTTGTCTGGAAACCATGCAGTGAAACTATTATGATTTAGCTCAAGCTGATTTCATTTTCTACATTTCATGAATAGGTAAATGCTGCAATTCAGCAAGAACTGCCGGTGGTGATGACAAAGATGAAGCTTTATCTGCAGAACCCATCTACACGAACAATTCTATTCAAACCAATAAAGTAAGTTGATTTTGACTCATGGTCATGAACTAAATTTCCATATCTCAAACCTATGTAAGTTAGACATTTGCCAATGACAGGACTGAATCTGTTGCCCCTACAATTGCTTGCCCGTTCATAAAAAGCTTCAAATGCATTATCTTGGTTATAAAAAGCTGATTCTAAACCTGAAACTATATCCATGCAGGACAAATATTGTGGAGGCGCATGTTCAAATACAATCCCTGGTAAAAGCTGAGTATTCACCTGAAGAACAAAGCATCATCAATATGACATCCATACAGAACCTGCAAGCAGAACTTGACAATCTCCTCTAATACACTTGTAAAGACTATATAGCCTGTGCAATTTTTACTCCCACCCTTTTTTCATCAAAAGATTCTAAGCTATTTTTCAACATTCTGGAATTATTGAAGAATTTCTGCACGGTCGATATTCCAAGATGAGATGGTATTATATATGTTTCAGCTTTATGCATCGTGCCGAGCAACACTGAGAGATCCATCCAATAGGAAGTTGAGAACTTGTCTGTGAAAAATGGTTTTGTTCGTTATTTTTTTTAATTCGTTTAATATAAACTCAATGCACTTCAATTCGTATTTTTCTAGGATCAGACTGCATGTTAGGTTACAGTTTATAGGTTTGGTAGAGCAGATTCCAAACCATATACGTCCTACATTAGCCTTAATTTTATATTTTTTATACGAAGAAACATGGTATTATTATATTTAGATTAAAAATCATCTATTTTTGTGATAAAGGAAGATGAGTATCACTGGTTAAATTTGAAAGAGAAAGAAAGGAAATTGAGACTGAATCTCTTATCGTCATGACAGTCATTTTCAAGGCAGCTTAATTTAAGACATCCAAATTTATTCATAATAATTGTAAATCAAATATAAATACCATCACCTTTATTTTTTATATAGATAATTTCGTATACGTTCACGTTCACGTTCAAAGGCTATACCAAAAAGGGTGTCACTTTTTTCTAGGTACAATACTATGGTAGAAAGCAGTGCTGATGTAAAAACAACATCAAAGAAAGTCAGTCTCCGTCTGGTAAACAAGTGGGTTAAACCAGGTAAGTTCTTTCCTGAGTCCATGCT
>Ga0325411_1007342_pt1 | contig 12015 bp, 9 predicted proteins | sample PopdelMetagenome_13_FD_206181 | JGI IMG/M metagenome (GOLD analysis project Ga0325411, IMG submission 206181) | Populus deltoides microbial communities from Bellville, Georgia, United States - Xylem-PdIQD-R4 | ecosystem: Host-associated > Plants > Phyllosphere > Stem > Wood/Secondary xylem...
TAATAATATTTTTTTATTTTTTAAACGATACAATTATTGTACTACTTTTAAAAATTTAACAATAAAAACTTTTAGTACATTTAATAAATAGATGAATTACTTCATTATGCTTACTATTTAAATTGGTTTCAGAGGCTTGATTATAACTTCATAATAGTTTTTTTTATTATTGTTGTTTAGTTTTGGGAGCATTTTTTTTTTACAAATTAACGAACAGTATAATTACTACATTATCCTAGTCGTTCACTTTTTTTTAGCCCTGAATTCGGTGGCTTAGTTGTAGTTGTTGATGCATGTCTTATACATGTTAGCGTGTTAGCCTCTCTGTCATATTTAGGCGGCGCGCACGGCTGATTACAATGATGGTAATTGTGATGCCACCACATCATTTGATTTGTCTTGACGTCCTCTTTTTTTTTTAGTGGTGCGTGTATTGTAGTTAGGTATGGTTTGATGTCAATTTTCTTTTCTTTTCCTTCTCTTTTTTCCTTGGATTCCGTGATGGCCATGCAAATAATTATATTAACCCTTCAATTTATTTTTTCTTTTGATTAAGTCCTTCTTCTCTCAATTGCAATTGGTTTATTTACATTGATTATTTATAATTGGATTTTATTCTCAATTTCATCCCTAGTGGTTTGATTATGTTATTTTTTTAATCAAATTTGGTCCTTATTCTTTTAATTATTTTTTTTTGTTTTAAGTCATTTTCTTAATTGATTTGTTTTTTTTTCAATTCCATCTATAAGCATTTATTTTTCATTAATTAATTTTTTTTAATTTCATCCATGAACATTTAATTTTCCCGCAAACATTTAATTTCATTTGTTTTTTTTGTCAAATTTAGTCCTAATTCTTTTAATTGCTATTTGTTTTATTTTGCATTGTTTTTTTTTACTGATTTTTATCTCGATTTCATCTTTTCAATACTTGTATGATTAAGAATTTTGTTTCCTGGCTTTTTTTTTGGGCTTGCTTTTAATGGGGTCACTCCGATATCATGACTTGGATCATAAATTTAAAAGATAGTCCGAGTTGATTTTGATCATTTTTAAAACCATTTTTTTTCAAATATTGTTTTTTCTAGTATTTGTTTTTGCTTTTCTATTCATGGGATCATCTTAATTTAATGTCCTAGGTCATGTGTTTGATTTGCTGACATGGGTTAACTGTTGGGTTTGCTCAGTGTTTTTTTTTTAATTTTTTCATCATATTGTCATGTGTCCATTCCTTACATTTTGATGATGTGTTTGGCATTGCATAATATTTTTTATAGTGTGAGTTTATTAAATCAATTTTATTTGTATTTATCGTTTAATTCATGAGTTTTTTTATCTTTTATTTATTTAAATAAATAAGTTTAGTAAACATAATCGGTTAAATGTCTTATTTTTACAGTTTTTTTAATTATTGTTAACGATTTTTTTATATAAATAATTATTAATTTATTTAGTTAGATGATTTCATAAACTTTTCAATTTATAATTTGAATTTTTCATGTAAAAAAGAAATTAAAGCAACCTTCATAATCAATATTCTCTTTAAAAAAATTATAACCCATGAAAAAAACGTGGGTTAAATAGCCAGCAAATCAACAAAGCTGAAAACTTATACCAATATCATTTCGATAATTGTAATACCTTGTGGCGTTTCTTGGAGTAGCGTTGATGATCTCTTATCTACTTTTATTTTTTCTTGAGAAAAAAATAAAAGATACGCCTATTTCTGGGGTCTTCATGGCAGATCTCATCTCGAAGAGTAGCATACAAAAATCTTCTTCAAGCAACCCAAAGGAAGAAAAAATAAGGAACAAACAAACGCCCACCGTGGGGCTCGAACCCACGACCACAAGGTTAAGAGCCTTGCGCTCTACCAACTGAGCTAGACGGGCTTTTTATGCTTATATTTTCTTCTTGTTAAATTTCTTTAGTTCTTACAATTTCTCCCCCCTAAGGTATGTGATTTTTGCCAGTTAATTACTTGCATAATAATGTAACCTGAAGCAATTGCTCTTATAGCTAGTTTCTTTTAAAAATAATAATGCTTTTTTCATTTAAATTTATTTTTTCTTTCATGTCTACAAAATAATTAAATTTATAAATAAAAAATAGGGTTGAATTATATATAGAAAATAAATTATTATAATATTAAATTATACTTTTCTGAGTTAGAGATATTAAATATGATTAAACATTCCCTTCGTAATAAAATTAAGTTTAAATGGATAAACCAGAAAAAAATAAAATAAGATCAAATAAGAGATTAAAAATATTTTTCATTAACAAAACAATTGAAATTCATGGAAAAAAATTGTGATACTAATTAAGAGGGTATTTTGAGAATTAGATTTTTTTTTGGATTGAATATATTTAATTAGCAAATAGTATTATTATTTTTTATTTCTTATTCTTCAGGATTTCATTATGCAGTGTATTTGGTCACATTCTACAGCAAATTTAAAACAATGCAAAAATCAAAAGAAATCAAAGCGGTATGAGAGCCCGAAAAACAACGTTAAATTATTTTCATGGAATTGTTTATGCTGTTGGTTGTAAATTGGGGCTTCTTGACAGTAATATTTTTCGTTGTATTGGAGATGCTTTCTAGGTGTTTGATGATTTGTCTGTAAAAAATACCATGTATTTCACATACACAACACCAAAAGAAAGTTAATCTTGTGTTTTCAACGGAGAGTGAAACTAGCAGAATTGCAAGCAACCTCTAATTTTCACACTTTAAGTGAGAAATTTAAATGAATTCTTTCCCAGCATGAACTGCGGGGTGATCTGTGAAGATTGGGGTGGAAGCACTGTGGAGATGATGATATTAATTGTTTTAATTATGACAAGATGACGCCATTCACATAGCGTTTCATTATTATTTTCGGACATAAAAGATAGAAATTGTATCTTTATTTATTTTTATTTTGAAAAAAATATATTTTATTTTTAAAATTATTTTAGAGATAGATTTATTTTATATTTTTAATTAAATTTATTTTTATTCTTTTTATATATATCTCTTCCATTATGCTACACTAATCAAATATAATTTAATTGAGTAATTACATTCATGCAAGCACTGGAAATTAATACTGAAGACAAGAATTAATAATAATAAGGTATACAAAATCCAATTTATATCAACTTTCTTGCTTAGATAAACAAAGAATGGCATGTAAAATAAATGAATCAAAGACTGTTATCCACTGCTCTTAGTTCATGCATAGTTGCAAAGGCCAAGAACACATAAGTTCCCATTGCCGCCGCAGCTATTGTTGCAAGCCCCGCAATGTATCCTACTGAACGATGGATTCACACACTTTCCATTACAGCATATCTCATTATACTTGCACTTCTTTCCACATAAGCCGCAATTTAGACGATCGGCTAACACATTAACACACTTCTTCTTGCAGCAATGAGGTCCTGGGCTTCCCTTGGCGTGACAAATCCTAGGGAACTTATTACAAGTTAGTATTCGATTATTTTTCGGTTTCTTGTGATGAGCAAGAAAGCGGCTAACTCCTCTATTTTGGCGAGGAGAAAAGCTTTCAATCACTTCGTTGTCAATATTATAGTGAACTTGATCTTCCTCGAGTGGAAATGAAGCAATGTCGAGGACAAGAGATGTGATGATGATAAGAACAAAGAAAATGTGCAGGAACTTCATCTTGAGAGAGGAGACCAGGAGATGTTGATTGGGTTAGCGTTCGAATGGAAGAAGAACACTCGGATGAGGGATGGAGAAGGATGATAGGAGAGGCGGTATTTATAAGGGAGAGGCTTTGAATTCGGCATGTTTCATGTTACTTGGTAAGTGGAGTGGTCCAAATCCAACCCTACTAAACAATGAAAAGGTGGAAACACTTTATTCCATTAAGGCATGGTCTTCTTCCTGTTTATATATATATATATATATATAGAGAGAGAGAGAGAGAGAGAGAGAGAGAGAGAGAGAGAGAGAGAGAATTGAGGTACGGCGTTCAATAACTAGAGTAGTACAATAGTTAGGCAGAGCATGGTTCTCGTTCCTGAATGCATACATATAGTAGTAGTAAACAGGGAATGCTTTGTTTAATTAATATAATGGACCTTTATTACACGGTTGAAGTAGTCAACAATATAAAATATATTGTTAAAAATTAAGAGCACAAGTCAATCCCTGGTAAAAATAAATAAAGAAATAAAGCGCAGATTAATTAATGCACGTTTTAAGAAATAGAAAACGTGAGCAAAATCTCTATTAAAAATATCATGGAGAAGAAACAGAGATTGTTAGTTTGGACAAACCAAAAATATGTTTGGAGAGTCTTGTTATGATTATTTTTTAAAATATTTTTTATTTAAAAATATATTAAAATAATATATTATTATTATTTTTTAAAAATTATTTTTGATATCAATACATTAAAATAATATGAAAATACTAAAAATATTAATTTAAAATAAAAAATAAATAAAATTTATTTTTAATTTTTTTTAAAACACAAAAATAAACAGGACTTAATATCAGGTGACTTATGACAAATTTTATTTAGGAATGGTGATTATTACAATTATATTCTGTTAGTGCACTGCTACAGTGTGTGTATTAATTTATTTTTATGTTTAATTATAAATAATACATGGTAATTGAATAAATATTCAAAATCATAAATAGAATATATATTTTTAATTCTTATTCAATAAATAACAAACATAATAGAAACTAAAATTATAAATATTCATTAACATTCTTAATTTTATAAGAAATTTTCTTCTCGAGCTAACAAAATATCGGAGCGTGCAATTATCAGTTATGTTTTTTCTCCTCTTTTTTTTCCTGTTCTTGTTAATCCTAGGATAACAAAGTATGTGATAAATTGGGGGCGTCTCCTTAATTGAATCCACAATCTCGATTGGATCCCTAATCTACAAAAGATTTCACAATTTGACCCTTCCATCATCAAATGTGCCTGAGCATTTTCTCAATTTGGTACCCAGCCTGTAGGCAAATTTAGGCATATTGGTCGAGAAGGATCAAATTAAGGTTAAAGATTGGGGACCAGATTACATAAAACACAGGTTCGGGATCAAATTAAAAAAAATTTTAAAAATTGGATACTAATTTGAGGTCATCCCTAATGAATTATTTATTTATTTATTTTCATGGCTTGCAAGTCACAACATGACAAAGGCACCGGAATCCCACGACCTTTTCTTTTTCATTAATAAAGTCGACCGCGAGGAAAACTACTGTACCCTCCAGCTCCATACAGGTCACCTCACTTGTCAAAATCTAAACAAGCACCGTCAAATCTTAAGAACTTATGATGATCCAACGGTAAATAAATTCTCAGAAACCCGACTCAAGTTTGACCAATGGACAAACCCAGAGTCAAAGTTAAGTCAGGTAACTCGAGTCATATATAAGAAGAGCCTCTCTCCAATAAATATGCAAGGGAAAAAAACGAACCAAGTCCTGTCTCTGTTTCTTGTCTAGCCATGGCTGACAACGGCCATGGCAACAGTTACTTATCTTTTGGTTCAACAAACAGACAAGAAAACATCGGTACAGTGTTAGCGTCTTTACGTATAGAAATTCGACCACAAGAACAAGGTGGAAGAGAAGTTCCATTTATGTTTCGTTCTTCCAGATCATCAACCACTTATGGTGATGGTGATCAGAGTACTCCGATGGTGATTGACAGTGAATCTGTAGAAGAAGGAGGAGAAAGAGGAAGCAATGAAAGAAGAATAGAAGAGAGAGATGGGTTTTCTTTAACAAGGAAAGAGAATGAGGGTACTGTTGAAGAAGCAAAGAGAAGAGAAGATATAGTGGAGGAATATGATTTGGATGGATTGAATTGTGCTATTTGTATGGAGTCTTGGAGGTCTGAAGGTGATCATCAAGTCAGGTTAGAAAAAGTAACTGATCATGATTTTACCAGGGTTGTTCTTTAAGCCTTTTATTAATGATTGGTGATCAAAATTTGTTAAGTTTTTCCCCCCCATAATAATGCACAAAGTAATCAGTGACCATGTTCTTGAATTTATGATTAATGATTGTCAACTGAAGATGATTAATTTCTGGGTTTTCTTGGATGTGAACTTTGTTTCAAATATGTGGTATATAAAGCAATTAAACTGCAGATAATTGTGATGAATGCTAAATTCTGTTGTTATCTTGAAAAATGGGTTCATATTTTTAGTTTTTCACCTTTATTTTATAGTTTATTTTGATTGTTGCTTAATGTATTTTGCCCAATCATCTAACTTGAATGATTAAATGTGGCAGCTGCCTTCCTTGTGGACATTTGTACGGTTTTTCTTGCATTAGTAAGTGGCTACAACGACCGGTGCCTACTACGAAGGTATACTCCTGTCATCTACTGAAAAGTTTATAGAAGCTGTCATTTATCTCTTTCTTGATCCATTGGTGTATTTCTTCTTCGTAGTGTCCTCAATGCAATGCAAAGTGCAAATTCAAGGATATTAGAAAGCTATATACAACGCCAGTGGTAGTTATTGATGAAGGGCTACAAAAGGTTGTACTCGGGCATTGTCTTTTGGGAATGACATTTTTTTCTGTGTAAATATGTAGAAATATAAACTAAATAAAGATTTATCTTTCTGCAGAAAGTTGAATCGCTTGAGGATGAAATTGGCTCCCTTAAGACCGAGGTAAGATAATTAATGACGATGGTTATGATATACAAAATACTCTATTTTGTTTTTGGATGTTTGTTCTAGTTTGTCTGTTACAAGAACAGCAACTGATATTCTATAATTTCCCCCCTTTTATATGCAGAAATCTAATTTGCTTGATATACAAGATAACTTGCTCGAAATACAAGATAATTTGCTCAAGTTATTACGCAACCTCAAGGAAGTATGATCTACTTTGATGGCATACTGCTTAATCTTTTTAATCAGAATTTCAGAAATTGTAGAGATATTTCTAAAGAATATGGGGTAGTTAGATAGTCGATAAAGAGTCAGTTATGGTTATGGGCCTCTAGTCATTGAGAAAATCTTGTTTTGTCTTCCAATTGAAATCTTTAACTGTGATTTTTAATTCCTGGATCTAATTCTCGTGGCTTAAGTCCTGAATGCTCCAAGGTCTTAAAAATCAGTTACTTTTTATGATACGAAAAGTAATAACGCCGTGTTATCTCTTTCCTATTTTAATTTCCTGGGTGCATCACACTGTTGTTTTCTGTTGGAAGTTAACTTTCCCTAAAATCATTAAATGTATAAACAATAGCTTTCAATGAAAAATGTTAAAGATGTCATCTTAAATTCCTATTTATTATGGTATTGAGTTTCTTAATGACCTACTTTCTTTTAAAAGTATCAATAACTTTCTCCTAGCAGCCATGCTCTCTTGATGCATCAAACTTTTTCTGATTTGAGCATGCTGTATCCTTACATAGTAGCTTGTCTTAGTTTCTTATAAAGCTTTTCTCATTCTCCCCTTTTCTGTCCTAACGGGCTTGATTTTGGTTTTCCAGAAACCAGCTTGTACAGAGAACACATCATTTGAGCAAATGGGAAGTAAACCTCATCAATTCTATAATGCAAAAGAAGCTCAGGGTGCACAATCTGGTAATCTCTCTGCATGATTAACTTAAGGAATATGATTGCAGTTCATATATTTTTCATTTTCATCTCTGTTGGCTTCCTTGTTCAATCAAGCTAAGATTTCATATCTTTTTGTGCAGTTCATCTTTATATTGAGTGTTTTGATTGACTAATCCATTGCCTGATAAGCACATTCATATGGAAGTTTGTTGCTAAGTAATAGGAGACATGGCTGAGTTATGTAGTTAAAATTGCGTGACAATCAAAAATATACAATAGGAGTTGTGAAAATGCAGATGTACAACCAGTAAAAGACTTACTAGTAAAATGTGGATTTAAAAAACTTAAAACGTGGATTACAAATAGTAAAGATTCATTTTTCGGTCTAATTGTATGATTTCTCCCAAGCATTTTACAACTTGTTAGCTTCCAAAGCAGATACACATATATATTACCTTCTTGATATATGGTTTTTACCATCTTTAGTTGTAGAAGGTTTCCTAAGCATTGTGAATTGAATCATTCTTGTGAAATAATGCAACCTTCCTATTCCTTAATATTTACAAACAAATCGTGTGTGTGTTTTACTGATCTGGAAGAAATCTGCTATTCTTCAATGAATCTGATATTCTAGTGTGTGACAACATGACAGAATTAGAGATTGATTTTAATTGCTGTTATTCGATAATGCAGGATTTTCCTTCGGCTCATATTCTTCCAAACAACTCCTCCATTGCAACTTTAAATTACAGGTCTGTTTGTTTCTGTTGTTCTTTCCTTATTTTTCTTAAGCACGATGGGTGCCTGTTTCAACTATTCTGGAGTTAAATTTTTTCATGTGAGTGTTAGACTGTTAGTATGAAAGGCTATTAAGAGTTTATAATGCAATGGTGATCGTGTGTTCCTAGATAATGTTTGAACATTATATATGACAAGAAAGAATTGGAATGTTATCTGATAGACTTTTACAATATCAGCCCATCAAGTTTTCCCCCATTTTGTTGAATATGTTCACTTAATATGTTCTTTTCTCCCATACATGGTTGTGGTCTTTTAAATCCCATGGTTTCTCTTAGTGTTATGTTTCAAGTTGTTTCTTTTGTTGAATAGTTGTTAACCTTGACAGCATGAGTTGGCCATAGAAGGTGGAAGGCTGTTTGCCATGGACTTCTCTTATCAAAATCTGATTCTCACTCGAAGAATTGCTGGGATGGGTGGGATGCATATGCTCAACAAGGTAAACTTCTTGGTTGAACAGGGAGAACAAACCTGAGTTTAGTAACATTCACACACATCTGATTTATACTGTTTGAAGTTTGATGGGTTTAAGGTTTATTTTTTTACAGATTAACTTGATTAATCCTCGTGAAAATGAAGATATACAGCTTCCTCCTAGCACCAAAGCTGTCAAGGATATACAAATTTCTCCTTGTGGTAAACTCACCCTTTTGGCTTCACTTGGGAAGAAATTATCAATACTTAGGTGAATCATTGTGTCCTTCTGTTCAGTGAGTTCATTTTTTGGACTTCTTTATTGCAACTAATTGAACTCAAGTTCTTTTTTGTTTTAGCATGGAAAGCAACAATATTGTCGTGACCTATAATCTAAGGGTTTGGCTTCCTTGACTATTTAAATTTTCCCAATTTAACCTTTCTGGATATTCCTAACCCTACAAGTTGTGTTTCCAGGTCCCAGCTTGGTCATGTTCATGGGATCTAAACAGCCCTCATTATGTGTATGCTGGCTTACAGGTTTGATCCCTAATTGTGGATAGCATTCCATATATTTTAGTGATGTAATTCACAATATTCGAAAGATTATCATATTCTTAGTTTTATTGCTTGATATTATTGAGAGAGTGAAAAGTTAGATGGCACCATGCTCCTCCACTTCTAAAATTTTGTTAGGATTCCCACCTTGAATCATCAGATGAAGCCCTTCTCTTCTCTCTGTTTTCTCTTCCACTTGCTAGACGTCCATCAGATATTTTAGGTATTTGACGTTCTACAACTGCTTCAATGTTATCATTTTTTATTTTATTTTGCAGAATGGCATGCTTTTAGTATTTGACATGCGCGGGACCCTGAATCCTCTGCAGTCCATGGTTGGACCAGTGCCCGGGCCAATTCACACTATGCACCCCCTTGCACAAAACCCTGTTCTTGGTTCCAATTCTCAGAAACTGCTTACAGCTTCCTCTTTGGGACCATGCGTCTGGAACACTGATGCTGGAAAAAGGTAGTCAACTTGAACTTCATTTTCATAAATAATTTGGATGGCCAGTCCTGACTTGCCTTTACTTTTGCTGAAGGCCATTTCTGGTTCCTGGATTTGAAAATCAAGGGATTTGCACTTCACTTGCTTATGGTCCATTAAGCGATGACATTGTTGCTTCATATCATCCGAAATCCAAGAAATCAAATGCTACGGTTAAATCCCAATGTATAGATCCAGATTCATCCCCTTTTCCAGGATCAGCCACACTGTGTTCTCAACTTCTTGTCAAGAGAATAGCTGATAGCCATTATCGTAACTTGGGATCTACATCTGCCTATTTAAGCAACGGTCAAATGGCTAGGACTGCGATTATAAACATGCAGAATTGCTTCCCCTTGTTTGCCTATGGAGATGAAGCAACCCGAGGATTGAGGTTGAAAGAACTACCAAGTTTCAATGTGACCCAGAATCTTAAACCACATCATCACCCCATCCTTGATGTGAAGTATGCGCATAACCAGGACACAGGTATACTTGGCTCTGTGAGCGAAGACAAACTGCAACTTTTTTCCACGGAACTGTTACAAAAGAGGTATGTTTATCTGATGGTAACCTATACTGCTGTAACTTTGTTATCTGATGAGCATAGTTCACGGACTCTGTTTATCTTATGCTACCTTTTTCAATGATCAGGTAGAGACTTTTGGAGCACTTTTGAGGTCTTGTTTACCATTTTCTCGATGAGTCACAAGATACAAGAGTAGTGAATCTAAGTATATTCAAGCATATGCGATGTTCATGTAAATAGATAGCCAGTTAGATTGTACATGATGTGTATATTATAGTAGAAGGGATACATACATCTTAGAAAAACATTTGGCGGGAGAGATTAGCAGAATTAGAACAAGTGCACATTGCAATTGTGCTTGAATGTATCCCGGGATTCAAGCAAGTGGCCTTTGGTTTTGTTTTGTGACTGGACTACTTGTTTAGTATTTCAGGTGTTTCTAGCATATTTATAACAGTCGGTCCAATCCTGCTATGCAATCCATTGATTTAATTTTTAAACCGGATTTAAAAAAAAATTAAAATGATGTTATTTCATTTAAAAAATTAGAAATATTAGTTGGGTTGATTTTTGGCCCGAGAGTTGACTCAACTAATTCACAATTCAAGTTCGAGTTTTGGATTGAATTTTTTAACTATGATTCAAAGCTCATTTGCTTCTTTCCTTATGATTTTCTTCTTTTGTTTTTTTTAAATGAATCTGGTATGGGATTTAACATGAAAAAACTAAGCATTTCCATCTCACGGAGATGTTTTAAAAATGGAAGGAGAGATGATAGACAAATTTATCAACTGTATTCTTCTTCTTCTTTTTTATTTTTCCCTTGAAACACACGACTCTCTTTCTTATTCTTACATTAATTTAAATTAGGACATACGTAAATACTTCACTGAGATTCACTTGTTAAATGAGATGGTGCATTTATGGAAGTTAATTAATTTATGAACTCAGTGATGGAGATGATAAAAATTTACATTGTCATTGCATATCTAGGTCCTTATTGTTGTATAATATGACTTTGACATTAGGGGCTGGCAAATACTTCTTCCTTTCCCGTTACAATATGGTTCTTTTGACATTATGACGTGCTTTTGCAACTATTTATTGTCAGATGAAATTCAATCACCAGATTGAATGTGCCATGTTTTGTCATGTTTAATAGCCTCTGGCCCTTAATGAACAGAATCTCCCAATACACTTGGGAGTTTTAAATGGAAGATCATTCTCTAGAATCTCCTTTTTGTGAGAGTGCCATTGGTGTCATTTTCTTAATATAGGGTAGCCCCAAGTCATTTGATTTCTTATCCAAGTAATTTCTGTAATTTTTATTTCTCATTCATTTTCATTCATGAAATACCAGTCAACTAAAGGGATGCGTTCATCAAAGTTCTGTCTACACTCTCTGCTGGAGACACTCCTTCCTCGTTCATCAACTAAAGGCTTTTCGATGCTATTGTTAGCCACTGTGTTCCAATCATCATGGGTGATCAAATCGAGCTCCCCTGTAAGGATGAGATTGACTACAGCCAATTCTCAATTTTCTTCTCTATAAACGAGGCAATACAACCAGACTACATGGTTAATCAGCTCCGGCAATTTCCAAAGGACAGATGGATTAAAATGTGGAGGCAGTTTAAGAAGATCTCCCATCACTTTAACCGCCC